>ERZ1023307.24-NODE-24-length-64422-cov-874.150450_pt1 | contig 64422 bp, 86 predicted proteins | sample MGYA00380475_ERZ1023307 | MGnify/ENA primary metagenome ERZ1023307 (study PRJEB33173, sample SAMEA4830378) | metagenome | study: EMG produced TPA metagenomics assembly of the PRJEB25223 data set... | reverse complement strand
TTGATTGATTGATTGATTGATTGATTGATTGATTGATTGATTGATTGATTGATTGACATATTGTACCGTTCATTGAATAAAATAGAAGTTATCCCTAAAAAATAATAAACATTATATAGATTTATAGAACTTTTTACTAAACATTGATTATACCGTCCTAAAATTATTATCTAATATCAGTTGTACTATCTCCGTTGTATCTTAGCAAGAAAAATTTAAAAATGCTTTTCTTGTTCCATTCGGATAGAAACCTAATCGCTTGTTTTTTCTACCAAACAAGCGTAAACTTACCAACAATTTTTAGTCGGGGTGCCGAAAGGCTGAGATGATACCCGTGAACCTGAAACAGTTAGTACTGACGTAGGAAACTAATATGCCAAAAAATCCATTTTCTTTTCATTCCATTTCTTATCCTTTCTTTTTTATTACGCATTCCCTTTAATCATTGAGGCGAGCGATGGTGCGTATTCAAGATTTGAGTCTTGCCTTTAATGAACAAACGTTATTTGAGCATCTTAATTTAACCCTGTTGCCGAACGAATGGGTGAGCTTATTGGGCAGTTCAGGCGTGGGGAAATCGACACTTTTGCGACTACTGGCGGGCATTGAAACGCAAGGTGTGGTGCAGGGGAAAATCCTATTTGAACCGAAAATTCGTATTGCGTGGTTGCCTCAAAAAGAGACACTTTATCCGTGGTTGTCAATTGTCGATAACGTGCAGTTGCAAGCGGTCTTATTTGGACGAAAATCTGTAAAAACCACTGAAAAAGCTAAAATGTTGCTTGAAAAAGTGGGAATGGCAGCACATTGGCACAAGCCTTGTTCGCAGCTTTCGGGCGGGCAAAAACAGCGGGTTGCCTTGGCACGCACCTTAATGCAAGAGGCGGATTTGATTTTGCTTGATGAGCCTTTTTCCGCTCTTGATGCCATCAGTCGCCATCAACTTCAAGATTTAGCCTTTGAACTGCTCGAAGATAAATCAGTGCTGCTCGTGACCCACGATCCGCAAGAGGCATTACGGCTAAGTCAGCGTATTTTTGTGTTGCGTTCGCCTGAATCTCATCAAACAGCATTATCGGCGGTAATTTTGCCCGAAGGTAACGCCCCGCGTGAGTTGCATCAAGCCAATTTATGGGCGTTGCAGCAACAATTATTGCGAGAATTAGGGGGCGAATAATGAAAATTCGCCTACTTAAACCGCTTTTAATTGTTGGCGTGTTGTTGATGCTCTGGCAAATGGTCGCAACCTTGGGCAGCTTTCCACACTACATTTTTCCCTCACCACAAGCTGTCGGGCAGCAGTTATTCACACACGCTGAACTGCTTTGGCAGCATACGCAAGTCACGTTGTTAGAAATCTGCTTAGGGCTGTTGTTAGGCTTTCTATTTGGGTTGATTTCGGCGTTGTTGCTCTCATTTTCTCGTCAAATTTCCGCTGTGTTATTGCCGATTTTGGTCATTTCGCAAGCGATTCCCGTGTTTGCCATTGCGCCGTTGTTGGTGTTGTGGTTTGGCTATGGAATGGCATCCAAAATTGTGATGTCGGTGCTGATTATCTACTTCCCCGTCACGGCAGCTTGTTATGATGGACTACGCAACACCCCACAAGCGTGGCTCGATTTGGCGAAAACCTTTAACATTTCCCCCTTGCGTTTATTGCTTAAAGTGCGATTACCTGCGGCTTTGCCTGCTTTTGCTTCAGGCTTGCGAATTGCCGTTTCGGTCGCCCCGATTGGTGCGGTGGTGGGCGAATGGGTAGGTTCATCTGAAGGGTTGGGGTATTTGATGATTCACGCCAATGCCCGAATGCAAGTCGATTTAATGTTTGCCGCCTTACTGATTTTAGTGTCAATTTCACTCTGTTTATATTTCAGCATTGATTGGCTATTACACCGTTTTATTTGGTCTGTTTAACTTTTCATTAAAGGAGAAAAAGATGAAGATAACCATCCGTTATTTCAGCTTTGTAATGGGGCTAATGCTCACGCTTCCTAGCTTTGCAAAAGAGAAAATCAGCGTAATGCTAGATTGGTATGTAAACCCCGATCATGCAGCCATCATTGTGGCTCAACAAAAAGGCTTTTTTGAAAAAAATAACTTGGAGGTTGAAATTATCGAACCTGCTGATCCTGCATTACCGCCGAAATTAGCGGCGGCAGGAAAAGTTGATTTAGCCGTGAGTTATCAGCCTCAGCTTTATCAACAAGTGGCAGAAGGCTTGCCTTTAGTGCGAGTGGGTTCACTGATTTCAAATCCATTAAATAGCGTAGTGGTACTAAAAAAGAGCAATTTGAAAAGCCTTGCTGATTTAAAAGGTAAAAAAGTGGGGTATTCTGTCAGCGGTTTTGAAGATGGATTACTTGATACAATGCTTCATTCTATTGGTTTAAGCAATAAAGATGTGGAATTAGTGAATGTAAATTGGTCACTTTCACCCTCTCTTTTAACTGGACAAGTGGATGCTGTGATTGGTGCATTTCGTAATTTTGAACTCAATCAGCTTGCTTTAGAAAAGCAAGAAGGTATCGCATTCTTCCCGGAACAATATGGCGTGCCTGCTTATGATGAGTTGATTTTAGTGGCTAATAAAAACAGCGTAACAGATAAAAAAACATCTGCATTTTTGACCGCACTTGAACAAGCCACAAGCTATCTACAAGCTCACCCCAATGAAGCGTGGCAAGCCTTTGTCAGCTATAAACCGAACGAACTCAACACGCCATTAAACCAACTGGCGTGGAAAGACACGCTCCCCTTTTTAGCCAATAAACCTCGCCAATTAGACGCTAAACGTTATCAACAAATGGCAGAATTTATGCAACAAAAAGGCTTAATTCCAAAAGCCTTAGCGTTGAAAGAATATGCGGTAGAAATTGAATAAGGAAAAAAGATGATTGAACAACTCATTCAACAAGCTCAGCCTTATTGGCAACAATATATTGAACACGAATTTGTGCAACAGCTCGCAAAAGGTACGCTACCAAAAGCTTGTTTTCAGCATTATTTAAAGCAGGATTATCTCTATCTTTTTCATTACAGCCGAGCCTTTGCCTTAGGTGTATTCAAGGCAAAAAATTTCGCTGAAATGGAAACACCTCGTAAAACCTTAGAGATTCTTTGCCAAGAAATTCAACTACATTTAAATTATTGCCGTGAGTGGGGAATTAGTGAGCAAGAGATTTTTGCTACTCAAGAAAGTGCCGCTTGCATTGCTTACACCCGCTATTTGCTTGATTGCGGCATGACGGGCAGTTTGGCTGAGCTTTATGCAGCTGTAACCCCTTGTGCTTTGGGTTACGCTCAAGTTGCTCGTTACATTACTCAGCATTATCCTCGCTTACCGAACAATCCTTATCAAACGTGGATTGACACCTATGCGAGTGAGGAATTTCAACAAGCCGCCCAAGAAACCGTTGATTTTCTTACCGCACTTTGCAAACCACTAAACCCAAGCCAGCTTGCTGAGATTCAACAGATTTTCACCACCGCAACTAGAATGGAAATTGCGTTTTGGCAAATGGGGTTGGATTTGGCTTAGGCTTAGATTGGCGATTAGACGAATGACTTTATTTATCTCCAAACGGATAAATTTATTGCGATTTTCTACCTCCTCTTTGAGAAAAGAGGGGTAGAAAAATTATCTTATTCTAATCTTGCTATAAGCTAATGCTATAACAAAAAATGCGGCTTGCAGAAGAATAATACAAGCACCTGTTGAGGCATCAAAATGATAGCTCAATATTACGCCTATTAGACTTAATGTAATGGAACTGACAATGGCAATCCATAACATTTTATCAAAAGATTTTGTTAGCGTAAGAGCAGTAATTCCTGGTGCAATTAACATTGCCACCACCAAAATAACGCCGACCACTTGCATCGTGCTTACAATAGTTAAAGCAAGCAGCATTAACAAACCATAATGTAAAATTTTAGGAGAAAGCCCTGCAACACGGGCGTGGTTTGGGTCAAAACAATAAAGCAAAAAGTCTTTACGTTTAAAGACAATCAGACAAAAAATTATCGCAGAAATGACCGCACTTTGAATCAGCTCTTGATGACTTACACCCAACACATTACCAAACAAAATATGGCTTAAATGCTGTTCTGTTTGAATTTTGGTAAACATAACCAAACCAATAGCAAACATTCCAGAAAATACAATGCCCATTGCGGTATCTTCTTTTATACGACTATTTTCTTTTAAATATCCCACACCAAGCGAGCAAAAAATGCCTGAAAAAAATGCGCCAATCGCTAAAGGGATTCCTGCCAAATAAGCAAGTACAATACCAGGTAATACAGCGTGAGAAATCGCATCACCCATTAATGACCAACCTTTCAAGACTAAATAACAAGAAAGTAACGCACAAATAATTGAAACAATCAATGCGGTCAATAAGGCATTTTGCATAAACTCAAATTGTAGCGGTTCTAAAATCCAATCAAACATTTTCTACCGCCTTTTTATTACGAGTGAGTAAGCCATATTTTGGTGAAAACAAGAAGGCAACCAAGAATAATAATGTTTGCAATGTCACAATCACACCGCCTGTGGCACCATCTAAATAATAGCTAATATAGACTCCAACAAAACTTGTCACCGCCCCTAAAATAATAGCGATGATTGACAAGGTTTTGAATTTATCCGTTAGTAAATATGCTGTTGCACCTGGGGTAATAACCATCGCAATCACTAAAATTGCGCCTACAGTTTGCAAGGCAGCTACCACACAAGCACTTAATAATGTGAAAAATAAGATTTTATAAAATAATGGGGAAAGACCGACTGTAATCGCTTGAGTTTCATCGAAAAAAATCAGCAGTAAATCCTTCCAAAATAATAAAAGTAATACTAAACAAACACCGATAATAATTGCGACTTGGTAAATATCTTCATCGGCAATGCCTAAAATATTACCTAAAATGATATTTTGCACATTTACTGCGGTTGGATTTAAAGAAATAATCAATAGACCTAATGCAAAGAAAGTACTGAAAATAAATCCGATAACAGCATCTTCTTTCAATTTAGAAATGGATTTAATCCAAAGAATGGAAAGTGCGGCTAAAATTCCAGCGAAAAATGCACCAAGTGCGTAAGGCAAGGCAAAAGCATAGGCAATTGCAACACCAGGTACAACGGAATGGGAAAGTGCATCGCCAATTAGAGACCAACCTTTGAGCATTAAATATGAAGACAAAAAAGCACAAATCCCACCAACTGCGGTACTCAAGATCATCGCCTTGAGCATATAATCATAGGAAAAAGGTTCGAGCAATAAATCTAACATTACCTAATCCCTCTTATTTTTAACCGCACTTTTATAAGGGTAATCTTCAAAATGACAATTTTGTGTTGTTGGCGCAGGTGGATCTTGCTTAGTTTCGCCATAGAATACAACGGCTTTTTCATCATCCGTTAAGACAGTAACAGAACGTTTATCTTCATCATTATGTAAATCTTCGCCCAATAATTTAATATGACGTAACACCCCACCAAATACAATTTCCAAATTATGTTGGTTAAAGGTGTCTTCTGTTTTTCCTGCGGCGATGACCGTGCGATTAATCATTACCACTTGATCACAAAAATCAGGAACAGAACCTAAGTTATGGGTTGAAACAAGAATAAGATGACCTTCTTCTCGAAGCTGTTGAAGAAGATCAATAATGGCATTTTCAGTTTTCACATCAACGCCAGTAAAAGGTTCATCCAATAAAATAATGGGACTTTGTTGTGCTAAAGCGCGAGCTAAAAACACGCGTTTTTTCTGCCCGCCAGATAACTCACCAATTTGACGATGCGCAAGATGCTCAATATTCACTCGCTGCATCGCCTCTTGAACTTTTTGTTTATCAATCGCTTTGGGGATACGAAGAAAATTCATATACCCATAACGTCCCATCATCACGACATCATACACTGACACAGGAAATTGCCAGTCCACTTCTTCTGATTGTGGTACATAAGCAACCAAATTACGTTTCAATGCTTGGGAAATTGGCAAATCACAAAGTTTAATTTCGCCTTGTTGTGGCTTTACAAGTCCCATTATGCTTTTAAATAATGTGGACTTGCCACTTCCATTCACGCCAACTAACGCACAAATAGTTCCACTATTGAGTGAGAACGTCATATTGTGAATAGCTGTATGACCATTGTTGTAACGAACAGTTACATCATTAACCCAAATTGATGTCGAGAAAGAGTCCATTATTTTCCGAATCCTTTAACAATGGTTGATACAGTGACGTTAAGCAAATCAATATAAGTTGGCACTGGACCTTCTTTCGCAGAAAGTGAATCAACATACAATACGCCACCGTATTTTGCGCCACTTTCTTTCGCTACTTGTTGTGCAGGTTTCGCTGAAATTGTACTTTCACTAAACACAACTGGAATATTGTTTTTACGAACTAAATCAATCACTTTACGCACTTGTTGTGGTGAGCCTTGTTGTTCAGCATTGATTGGCCATAAATAACCTTCTTTTAAGTTGTAATCTTTCGCCAAATAACTGAAAGCCCCCTCACTTGTTACAAGCCAGCGTTGCTCTTCTGGAATTTGTGCTAATTTTGCACGAAGCGGTTCATCAAGTTGTTTAATTTTTTGAGCATAGTCAGCGGCATTTTTTTCATATACAGCTGCATTTTGTGGATCGTATTTCACTAACGCATTTTTAATATTTTCAATATAAATTAAAGCATTAGATGGCGACATCCACGCATGTGGGTTAGGCGCATCTTTATACGGGCCTTCATAAATAGATAATGGTTGAATACCTTCTGTTACTACCACAGCAGGTTTATCTTTAACATTTTGGAAGAAACGCTCAAACCAACGTTCCAAATTTAAGCCATTCCATAAAATTAAATCAGCAGATTGCGCTTTTACAATGTCTTTTGGCGTTGGTTCATATTCGTGAATTTCTGCGCCAGGTTTAGTAAGAGATTCCACCGTTGCCGCATTGCCTGCCACATTTTGCGCAATATCTTGAATCACGGTGAAGGTGGTAACTACTTTAAATTTTGCGTTAGCTTGCATTGCAAATAAACCAAGTGCAAGTGCGGTCATAATTTTGAATGAATTTCGCATAAGATGTCCTTATTTAAAAAAAAGATAGATTGAATGCCTGAATAATTGTTCAATAGCTCAACAATTATTCATCGGAGATAATAGTACTACTTTTTATATTGTTTTGGAATGGGAATGATTATCAAAATAATAGATTTATTTATAATTATTTCGTACAAAATGTATTGAATGTATGAAAAAAGAACAAAACATTTTGGTTAGTATTAAGTTCAGCAATAGTCTTGGCTGCTTGTGATGATAAACCTAAAATGACAGAACAAACCAAAACAACTGACCAAGAAAAAGTCACTGTAGAACAGCCTGCTAATCAGCTAAAAAACGCGAGATAAAACAAACTGTTATCTCGCGTTTTTATATTTACGAACATTATTTTGATAATTTCTGAATTAGCGTATTAAATCCCACTTCATCATAGCCATCTTCATATTGGGCTTCTCCTGCTACATCACGAATTGTTCTTCCATTTAATGCCGTGCAGCCGAATTTTTCTAATTTGCTTTTAGTAAAACTAGAACGATACGCAGAGGAAGTGTTATTTAAACTAATTACGCCAATAGTTGCATTTTTGCATGGGTGTTTATTGATGAAAACAAGGTTATAACCAGATTCTTGAATGTAGCCTGTTTTATTCACTGCTGCATCAAAGATTTCATCACGCACTAACTTATTAGTATTTTTAATATAAAGCTCGTGTTTCCCTGCTTGGATATAAGTTGCACTAAGATTAGATAAACGTTTAATGTCCGATTTATTTAATGAATATTTGGCGAGCTTAACTAAATCCATTGGGCTGGAAATATTATAGCTAGATAACCCTGAACTATCGTGAAAACGAGTAGAATACATACCAAGTTGATGGGCTTTTTCGTTCATTTTATTAATAAATTGGCGACGACTTATTCCCGTTGCACGAGAAAGTGCGTGGGCGGCATAATTATCAGAATGGACAAGCATTGCTTTCAATAATTCGTTACAAGAGATAGGAATATTTTTAGGTAATTTTGTTCCTGTACCTTTAATTCGATCCGTATCCTCTTTTGTGATTGCGATTCGACAATTAGGATTTTTATTATTCTCTAAAAATACATTAGCCGTCATTAATTTTGTTACAGAGGCAATAGGCTGAATACTATCAGACGCGTGGCTTTCCAACACTCGATTATGGGTAAAATCATACACAACATAAGACTGTGCCAGCGCAAAAGAAGGACACAAAGATAAAATAAATAAAGCTTTTTTAAACATTATTGGTCACCTTAAAAAATAGACTGATATTTTACCGCACTTTTTACGCTGTAATTGAAAATATTTGCGATCTAGATCGCAAAAAAGTGCGGTAAGATTTTCTATCGTTTTTCAATTCCGCTAGATTATGCGGTGACAAATCTGTACAATCGCCGTTCATTTTTTAATTGCGAATTTTTCGTTGTGAGTTTTTGATAAAAACACCTGCACAATGCTATCGCCACAATGTGTAATAACGAGGCTAAAATGTCAGAATTATTGTCTGTGCAATCAGATGCACCCGCTAAAAAAATTAATCTAATGGATTTAACGCGCCAACAAATGCGCGAATTTTTTAAAGAACTCGGCGAAAAACCATTCCGAGCAGATCAGTTAGTTAAATGGATTTATCATTTTGGCGAAGATAATTTCGACAATATGACAAACATTAATAAAAAATTACGTGAAAAACTTAAGGCGGTTGCAGAAATTAAAGCCCCAGAAGTTGCCGTTGAGCAGCGTTCAGCCGATGGCACGATAAAATGGGCAATGCAAGTGGGGGAACAACAAGTTGAAACTGTGTATATTCCCGAAGCAGATCGTGCGACGCTTTGTGTATCTTCCCAAGTTGGCTGTGCCTTAGCTTGTACCTTCTGTTCAACCGCACAACAAGGCTTTAACCGCAATTTAACGGTTTCAGAAATTATCGGTCAAGTATGGCGAGCCTCTAAAATTATTGGCAACTTTGGCGTAACTGGCGTTAGACCCATTACAAATGTGGTAATGATGGGAATGGGCGAACCCTTATTGAATGTTGCTAATGTTGTTCCTGCAATGGAAATTATGTTAGATGATTTTGCCTACGGTTTATCAAAACGTCGTGTAACCTTATCGACTTCTGGTGTTGTGCCAGCATTAGATAATTTGAGCAAAATGATCGATGTGGCTTTGGCTATTTCATTACATGCCCCAAACGATGAATTACGTGATGAAATTGTGCCAATCAACAAAAAATATAATATCAAAATGTTGATTGACTCGGTAAATCGTTATTTGACAGTATCAAATGCAAATCACGGCAAAGTGACGATTGAATATGTGATGCTCGATCATGTAAATGATGGCGTAGAACACGCTCATCAACTTGCAGACGTATTAAAAAATACACCTTGTAAAATTAATTTAATTCCGTGGAATCCGTTCCCAGAAGCACCTTATGCAAAAAGCTCGAATACGCGCATCGATCGCTTCCAAAAAACCTTAATGGAATATGATTTTACCGTGATTATCCGTAAAACCCGTGGAGATGATATTGACGCAGCCTGTGGGCAATTAGCGGGAGATGTTATCGATCGTACTAAACGTACGGCAATGAAACGCCAATTTGGACAAAATATTGGGGTGACAGAAGTTAATTAATATTCTAGGCATGTGAATTAATCAAGTTCACATGCCCTATGTTTTCATACAAATTAAAGCATATTAAATATTTCATCCTACCCTGTTAAAAGGAGAAAAAATGAAAACAATAAGTAAACAACTAAGTGCGGTTATTTTTCCTTTTATTTTTTCTGCCTGCGTTTCACAATCTGCATCTAACTTAAATCATCAAGCTGCCGCTAAAGCTCGTGTGGAACTCGCTTTGAGCTATCTTCAGCAAAATAATCCTCAACTGGCTAAAATCAATTTAGACAAAGCACTTCAACACGATAAAAATTACTATCTCGTGCATTCAGCACTTGCACATTATTATCAACAACAAGGGGAAATAGAGAATGCACATCGTGAATATGAAATAGCCGTAAACCTTAATCATAAACAAGGCGATGTGCATAATAATTTTGGTACGTTTCTATGTAGTCAAAAGAAATTTGAACAAGCCCAGCAACAATTTGAATTAGCACTTAATTCGCCAAATTATTATCATCAAGCAGATACATTTGAAAATATCGTGCTTTGTGCTTATTCCGCGCAAAAAATGGATATTTATCAGCAAACTTTAGAAAAATTACGTCAAATCGATGGAAAACGTGCGGAAAAATTCAATAGCCTAAAATAAAGCATTGCCAAATCAAGTATTGGACTTTAAAATTTAGCCTCCATTTACCGCCTAATTATTTGATTAAATTTATGAATCCAACTACTGAGCAAGTGCTTTCCCCTGGTGAGATTTTTCGTCAAACACGCGAAGCCTTAAATCTTTCTCTTGAAGATGTCGCTAAAGAAATCACGCTACGCCCTTCTATATTAGAGCAACTTGAAAATAATGAATTTATTCAAAAATCTACCCCTGCAATCTTTGTAAAAGGTTATGTGCGTAGCTATGCAAAGTTCTTACGTTTGCCAGATTCTGTGTGGGAAAATATTGTTTTTGCTGAAACAGAAAAAAATGATTTAGGGAAAAATGCACGTTCAACCCGTGCCGTTAATCAATATTCCTCTCACAATCGTTGGATCGGGCGTTTAACCGCAATAGTATTCGTGATTGTAATTGGTATGACTGGGCTTTGGTGGTGGCAAAGTTATCAACAAAATACTCAAGAACGCGATGATTTAGTGCAAAGCTATGTTGCCTCTACCGAAAACAATCAGCCCGCCACCGCTCTTGTGACAACAGAAGAAAGCAATAAAACTGCACCAGAAACAGCAGCACCAGTCTCACAACCAGTAGAAATAACAAATAATCTGTTACCAGAAATAGCACAAGAAAATAGCGTTTCACAACCCAAAAACGATGAAAAATCAGTTTCAGACATTCAAAGTGCGGTCGAAAATCCAAGTATTTCTCCAACGTTACCTATAGCAAAAGGCGATTTAGTGATTGAAATACTAACAAATAGCAGTTGGATTAGTGTAAAAGATAACGCTCGCCACGTATTAGCGCAAAAAGAATATAGACAAGGCGAAATATTAACCTTTAATGGCAATGAATTTTCATTAATTGTAGGTGCGCCAAGCAATGTGCGTATCACTTACAAAGGCGAGAATTATCCTCTCAAAGTGGATGGTCGCGTAGCAAAATTCAAGCTTTCACAACCTTAGGAAAAATAATGTCAGCTTTTCAGCCAACTATTAAGCGTCGTGAATCGACAAAAATATATGTGGGAAATGTACCAATTGGTGGAGATGCGCCGATTGCCGTGCAATCAATGACAAATACTCGCACCACTGATGTGGAAGCGACAGTTGCTCAAATTAAATCATTAGAACGTGTTGGTGCAGATATTGTTCGTGTATCTGTTCCAACAATGGATGCTGCGGAAGCATTTAAACAAATTAAACAACAAGTGAATATCCCGCTCGTAGCAGATATTCATTTCGACTATCGTATCGCGCTAAAAGTCGCAGAATATGGCGTAGATTGTTTACGTATCAATCCTGGCAACATTGGTCGTGAAGATCGCGTCCGTGCCGTTGTTGATTGTGCGCGAGACAAAAATATTCCGATTCGTATTGGTGTAAATGCTGGCTCTTTAGAAAAAGATTTGCAAGAAAAATATGGCGAACCAACGCCAGAAGCCTTGTTAGAATCCGCATTGCGTCATGTAGAAATTCTAGATCGTCTTAACTTCGATCAGTTTAAAGTGAGCGTAAAAGCCTCCGATGTATTCTTAGCGGTTGAATCTTATCGTTTACTGGCTAAAGCAATTAAACAGCCTTTACATTTAGGCATTACAGAAGCAGGTGGCGCACGCGCTGGTGCAGTAAAATCTGCGGTGGGTTTAGGGATGTTATTAGCTGAGGGCATTGGCGATACACTGCGCATCTCTTTGGCGGCAGATCCCATAGAGGAAATCAAAGTCGGTTTTGATATTTTGAAATCTTTACGGATTCGTTCAAGAGGAATTAACTTTATTGCTTGCCCAACCTGTTCTCGCCAAGAGTTTGATGTAATCGGTACAGTAAATGCGTTAGAACAACGCCTTGAAGATATTATTATACCAATGGATGTATCTATTATCGGTTGTGTAGTAAATGGTCCTGGCGAGGCACTCATCTCCGATCTGGGCGTAACGGGCGGTAACAAAAAAAGCGGTTATTATCTTGACGGCGAACGCCAAAAAGAGCGTTTTGATAACGAAGATATAGTGAACCAATTAGAAGCAAAAATTCGTGCGAAAGTCGCACGACAAGATCCAAAAAACAGAATTATTTAAGGAAAGCGCGTGGCAAAAACAATTCAAGCAATTCGTGGTATGAACGATTGCGCCCCAACAGAATCTCCATTATGGCAATGGATTGAAGCACAAGTACGCAATGTATTAAATAGTTATGGCTATTCGGAAGTGCGTATGCCAATTGTAGAAAGTACGCCATTGTTTGCGCGTGCAATCGGCGAAGTAACTGATGTTGTTTCAAAAGAAATGTACACATTTTGGGATAACGATGAACAATTAACCTTACGCCCTGAAGGCACAGCAGGTTGTGTACGTGCCGCTATTGAACACGGTTGGATCTATAATAATGAACAACGCTTATGGTATATCGGGCCAATGTTCCGTCATGAACGTCCACAAAAAGGGCGTTACCGTCAATTCCATCAAGTAGGTGTTGAGGTATTCGGTATTGCAAATCCAGAAATCGATGCCGAATTAATCATGCTTACCTACCGTTTATGGAAAGCATTAGGTATCGATCAACATGTTACACTTCAACTTAACTCAATTGGTTCTTTAGAAGCTCGAGCAAATTATCGCTCAGCTTTAGTTGGATTCTTAGAAAACCATCAAGATTTAATGAACGATGAAGAAAAAGAGCGTTTAGTAAGAAATCCGCTTCGTATTTTGGATACAAAAAATCCAGAATTACAAAAAGTATTAGATAACGCGCCTAAATTGCTTGATTATTTAGATGATGAAAGCCGTACGCATTTTGAACAATTATGTTCATTATTAGATGCTGTTGGTATTCAATATGAAATTAATCCTAAACTCGTGCGTGGTTTAGATTATTACAACAAAACTGTATTTGAATGGGTAACCTCCGCTCTTGGCGCACAAGGTACCGTGTGTGGCGGCGGTCGTTATGACGGTTTAGTGGAACAACTTGGCGGACACGCAACGCCAAGCATCGGATTTGCGATGGGATTAGAGCGTTTAGTCTTGTTGGTACAAGAAGTTAATCCAAATGTTCCTGTTAAAAGTGCGGTGGATATTTATGTTGTTTATCAAGGCGAAGGCGCAACATTAGCCGCTTTTGAATTAGCGGAAAAAGTACGCTCGGAATTACCGCACTTAAATACCATATTGCACTGCTCTGGCGGTAATTTCAAAAAACAATTTAAACGTGCAGATAAATCTGGTGCAACATTGGCATTAGTTATCGGCGAAAGCGAAGTACAAAATAAACAAGTCGTTGTTAAACACTTACAAGGTGGCGCAGATCAGCAAACCTTAGATTTAGTGAATATAATCGACTATCTTCAAACTCAATTTTAATTTAAAAGGGGAAAAACATGGCTTATTCCATTGAAGAAGAACAAGAGATTAACCAGTTAAAAGACTGGTGGAAAGAGAATGGCAAAACAATTATTGTCGCTTTTATCTTAGGGGTTGGCGGTATGTTTGGATGGCGTTATTGGCAAGCACACCAAGCAGAACAAATCGCTCAAGCCTCTGCACAATACGATACTTTAATTAATTCTGTGCAACAAGATGAACAGGCTAAAAAAGCAAATATAGAACAATTTGTGCAAGCGAATAGCAAAACTGCATACGCTGTATTTGCTTTGTTAGATGAAGCGAAAAAAGCCACTGAAAAACAAGATTTTTCAGCAGCAGAAGCAAATTTAAACCAAGCATTAACCCAATCTCAAGATGAAGTATTAACATCTATTGTTGCATTACGTCTAAGTGCGGTGCAATTCCAATTAGGCCAATTAGATAATGCTTTAAGCACATTAAACCAAGTGAAAGGCGAAAGTTTTAATGCTCGCAAAGCGATTTTAACGGGCGATATCCAAGTTGCAAAAGGAGATAAAGTTGCGGCGAAAAACAGCTTTGAGCAAGCACAACAAAGTGGTAGCCAATTAGAACAACAAATGGCAAAAATGAAATTAAACAATCTTTAAAAAATAATACCCGCATCAAAGTGCGGGTATTTTTTCAATCAAATTTCTGATTATTCAAATTCATCTAACCATTTTAATAAAATAGCCTCAAGAATCGCTTCATTTGACTTATTAGGATCGTCATCAAAATCTTCAAGTTCACAAATCCATTTATGTAAATCAGTAAAACGAACTGTTTTTGGATCTAAATCTGGATTACGATCGTAAAGTTCTTCTGCAATTAATTGGGTGTCTGTCCATTTCATTAGTGAGCCGCCTCATTTGCGTGATTAAGGTTATATTTTGGAATTTCTACCACAAGATCTTCATTTCCCACGACGCATTGACAAGATAAACGGCTATCCATTTCTAATCCCCAAGCCTTATCTAGCATATCTTCTTCTTGATCACTCGTTTCATTTAAAGAATCAAACCCCTCACGAACAATCACGTGGCAAGTTGTACAAGCACAAGAACCATCACAAGCGTGATGAATTTCTACTCCCGCATTGTGAGCAACTTCTAATAAGTTATCTCCTGTTGCAGCATCAACGACCATACCTTCAGGACAAAAATCTTCATTAGGTAAAAAAATCACTTTTGGCATAATACTTTCCTCAAAATTATTTAATATCTGACTGCAGTTTTACGGATTTTCAATGTCTGACAGATTTTTACCTGTCAAAGCTTTATTAATTGATGCATTCATTCGGCGAGCAGCAAATTCTTGGGTAGCAGTGTCTAAGGCTTTAATTCCTTGTGCAATTGCATCGCGATCTGAACCTTGTTTTACATCCATTAATTGTTTTAACACAGTTTCAATATGATAAAATTCATCTGTGCTAAGCAATTCAGCCCCATCTGCTTGTAACGCAACAATTACGCTTTCAATAACACGATCTGCTTCCACACGCTGCTCGGCTAATTCACGTGCTTGCAAATCTTCTTGCGCATTATCAAAAGAGGATTTAATCATTGCGGTTACTTCTTCATCAGTTAAGCCATAAGATGGTTTAATTTGTATTGAAGACTGTACTTTTGTCGATTTTTCCATCGCTGTAACGCTTAATAAACCATCTGCATCCACTTGATAAGTCACTCTAATATGGGCTGCACCCGCTGCCATTGGCGGAATACCTCGTAGAGTAAAGCGTCCTAAAGAACGACAATCATCCACTAGCTCTCGTTCGCCTTGTAGCACATGAACAGTCATTGCCGTTTGTCCATCTTTGAAAGTAGTAAACTCTTGCGCACGAGCTACAGGAATTGTTGTATTACGTGGAATAATTTTTTCCACTAATCCGCCCATCGTCTCAATGCCTAAAGAAAGTGGTACAACATCAAGCAATAACATATCAGAATCAGTTTTATTCCCGACTAAAATATCTGCTTGAATTGCAGCACCAAGTGCCACAACTTTATCAGGATCGATTGAGGTTAATGGTGTTTTACCAAAAAACTCGCCAACTTGTTCTCTTACATAAGGCACACGAGTTGAACCGCCAACCATTACCACCGCTTGCACTTCTTCGGATTCCACATTGGCATCTTTCAATGCCCGACGACAAGTTAGCAATGAACGTTTTACAAGCGGATAAATTAATTCATTGAATTGTTCCCGCGAAATCTCTACTGAAAAATCTTGCCAAGAAATAACCGCACTTTTTTCATTAGTCAAAGTAATTTTAGCTTGGTTGGCAAGGGTTATTAGCTCACGCTGTTGATTTGCTGTTTGTGGTTTTAGCTTAGTTTGTTCTATTATCCAATCTGCAATTAAATGATCAAAATCATCTCCACCTAATGCAGTGTCTCCCCCTGTTGCTAAAACTTCAAAGATACCTTTTGATAAGCGTAAAATTGAAATATCAAATGTGCCACCGCCTAAATCATAAACCGCAATAATGCCTTCTTGCCCACTATCCAATCCATAAGCAAGTGCAGCTGCAGTAGGTTCATTCAATAAACGTAATACATTTAGCCCAGCTAAACGCGCAGCATCTTTAGTGCTTTGACGTTGAGCATCATCAAAATAAGCTGGAACCGTAATCACAACCCCAGAAAGCTCACCTCCAAGGCGTTGTTCTGCAATATGATTTAAGCGCGATAAAATATCTGAAGACACTTCAATTGGACTTTTAGGCCCCTGTGCCGTAATAATTAAAGGTAATCCATTTTCACTCGCCACAAATTCATAAGGCAAACTAGAATAACGAGACTGAACATCAGAAAGGCTGCGACCAATTAAGCGTTTTACTGAAATCACCGTATTTTTTGGATCAAGTGAGGCTTGTTCAAAGGCTTCTAAACCAACTTTCTTCTCTTCAACGCCATAATGAACAACTGACGGCACAAGACTGCGTTCTTGTTCATCATTAAGAATCACGGATTGCCCACTACGCACGGATGCAACCAAAGAATTGGTTGTCCCCAAATCAATCCCAACGGCTAAACGATGTTGATGCGGTGCCGCAGCTTGTCCTGGTTCTGCAATTTGTAATAATGCCATATGCTATTTTTCTACTAGTTATGCGACGGAATACGCCAAATCAAATTTATTTTTTTCTGCAAAGCTTGCTTGGTAATGGGTTTCAATATTGACTTCCTGTTTTTGACGTTCATCAATTGTTATTTTTCTGTCTTGGTTTAAATCAGGCGTAAATACAAAAACTTGGTTACCATCTAATTGTTTTACATCATCTTGCCAATTTTTCCAAAATAGCCCTTGATAAAAGGCCTCTACATCGCCATTCAATGCCCAAGCTAAAAATTCTGTGTAAGTAAAATTTAAATTATGCCAAGTAAGATCTTTTGATGAATAGTAATAAATTTTTCCAATATTATTGCCTAACGAACCACCATTTAACGCAAAATAACCACCAATCACATCATCTGCAACTAATAAATATTTTGGTTTTTCGCCTGACTCACTAAAAGATTTACTGAAATTCCAATCCATCAAGCCACGCGGTAATTTAAAACTTCCAGAACCTAAAATACGTAACCAACCATAATGAATTAAAATTCCACCTGTTTCATAGATTACTGCACCCATTGGCGAGGATGTTGGCATTTGCATAGTAAAAAGCTCACGCTCCGCACTGGATTGATCTTTTTTAATTACTTCACAATGATTGCGAGCGTTATCAATCCATTGGGAAAGGGTTATCCAAGCAGAATGTTCTGGACTAGTGAGCTGTTCAAGAGTTTGCATAGTGTTATTTATTCACATCTCGTAGGGGCAAATTACATTTGCCCCCAGATTTAATCTAATTCAAAAATTCGTTCTTCCACACGTTCAATTTCTTCAGAAAGTTTATGGGTAAAACGTAATTTATCACAGTATTGAGATGCTCTCGCCCATTGTTGAGATTTCAAACTCTCAAAAAGTGCGGTCAATAATGATTGAGTTTCTTGTTTAATTTCTTTCGCAAAAGCATTTAATGCTCTTTCATCTTGCTGGCTTTCAACTTCTTCTAATTGTTCGCGCCATTGTAACTGTTGCATTAAAAACGCCACATCTTGCGTGCTTTTTTGTTCAAGATCTAACTGCTCACCAGTATTAAGAGAAATGATCGCTTCAGCTCGCAAAATTGGGTCTTTTAACGTTTTTAAGGCATCATTCACTTCGGTAGATTTTTGCATCGCAACACGTTGCTCTAAAGCACTACTTGAGACAAAATTATCTGGATGTAGGGCCTTTTGTAATTTTAAATAACGTGCATTTAGTACTTTTTCATCCAGCTGAAAATCAACTGGCAAATCAAAAATTTGAAAAGGATTGAACATCAGATTATTACCTTAAACGTGGAAACTTTCGCCACAACCACAAGATTCTTTTACATTTGGATTATTATATTTAAAGCCTTCATTTAGGCCTTCTTTTACATAATCCAGCTCAATGCCATTGAGATAAACGAGACTTTTTGGATCGACAATAATATTAACACCGTGCTGCTCAAAAACTTGATCTTCTGAATTTAAAACATCTACAAACTCAAGTACATAAGCTAAGCCTGAACAACCTGATGTTTTCACACCTAAACGTAATCCAATACCTTTACCACGATTATCCAAAAAGGCTTTCACTCGCTGCGCTGCTTTTTCTGTTAATGTAATACCCATCTATCCCCCCAAACACCGCTAAAAATGCGGTCAAAATTGACCGCACTTTTTCACATGATTAGCCTTGTTTTGCTTTATAATCAGCAATTGCTGCTTTAATTGCATCTTCTGCTAAAATAGAGCAATGCACTTTCACTGGCGGTAATTCTAATTCTTCAGCAATTTGGCTATTTTTAATTGCCCCAGCTTCTTCTAAAGATTTACCTTTTACCCACTCAGTAATTAATGAACTAGATGCAATCGCAGAACCACAGCCGTAAGTTTTGAATTTTGCATCTTCAATAATGCCATTATCATCTACTTTGATTTGTAGTTGCATAACATCACCACAAGCTGGCGCACCAACCATTCCAGTACCAACATTGCTATCTTTTTTATCCAATGATCCCACATTACGTGGATTTTCATAATGATCAATTACTTTTTCGCTATAAGCCATTTTAACTTTCCTTTTTTCAATTCTAGTGAATGCCATTGTCAGATAATGGCAACTAAATATTAGTGAGCTGACCACTCAATGGTATTTAAATCAATACCTTCTTTAAACATATCCCATAATGGCGATAATGCACGAAGTTTTTCTACCGCGCCCTTCATTAAATTAATTGTGTAATCAATTTCTTCTTCAGTAGTATAACGACCTAATGTGAAACGAATTGAACTGTGCGCCAATTCATCATTTAAGCCAAGTGCGCGCAATACATAAGATGGCTCTAAGCTAGCAGATGTACAAGCAGAACCAGAAGAGACAGCAATATCGCGCAACGCCATCATTAAGGATTCTCCCTCAACATAGTTAAAACTAATATTTAAATTGCTATCTAAACGATGTTCCATTGAACCATTTACATAAGTTTCTTCAATATCTTTTAAGCCATTATATAAACGATCACGAAGTGCTTTTAAGCGTGGCATTTCTGATGCCATTTCTTCTTTTGCAATTCGATATGCCTCTCCCATTCCTACGATTTGATGAACAGGTAATGTACCTGAACGCATACCACGTTCGTGACCACCACCATGAATAATCGCCTCTAAACGTACGCGAGGTTTACGACGAACATACAATGCGCCAACACCTTTTGGCCCGTAAAGTTTATGGCTAGACATCGACATTAAATCAACAGCTAATTCTTCCAAATTAATTTCAACTTTACCAACACTTTGAGTTGCATCCACATGGAAAATTGTTTTATTTGCACGACAAAGTTCGCCAATAGCTTTAATATCTTGTAACACACCAATTTCATTATTAGCGTGCATAATTGAAGCTAGAATTGTATCTGGACGAAGCGCAGCTTTGAATTTTTCTAAATCAATTAAACCATCAGCTTCTGGAGACAAATAAGTGACTTCAAAACCTTCTCTTTCTAATTGACGGCAAGTATCTAACACTGCTTTATGTTCAGTTTTACAGGTAATAATGTGTTTACCTTTAGTTTGATAGAAATGCGCCGCACCTTTAATTGCGAGGTTGTCAGATTCTGTCGCACCAGAAGTAAAGACAATTTCACGAGAATCTGAGCCAATGAGATCAGCGATTTGATTACGCGCAATATCAACAGCTTCTTCTGCTTGCCAACCAAATTTATGTGAGCGAGAGGCTGGATTGCCAAATGTGCCATCGATGGTTAGAAACGCCATCATTTTTTTCGCAACACGTTCATCGACTGGACAGGTCGCTGCGTAGTCTAAATAAATAGGTAATTTCATTTTCACTCCTAAATTATGCTAAATATAACCGCACTTTTTTATTAAAAAATATACTGCTTATCCTTTTTATTGATTAACTAATAAATTACTAAAATCACGATGAGATTGACGTTTTACATTACGCTTATTTACCAGCTCTGCTAACGTAATCTCATTTAAAAAACTTTCAATACGTAAACTTAAATCTTCCCAAAGTTCGTGAGTTAAACATTCCACACCATTTTTACAATTTTCACGCCCCAGACATTTCGTTACGTGAATATTTTCATTTACTGCCACAATAATCATTCCTACAGAAATTTGTTCACTTGGTAGCCCTAACTGATAACCACCTCCTGGTCCGCGAACACTTTTGACTAAACCGTCTTTACGTAATTTAGCAAAAAGTTGCTCTAAATAAGATAAGGAAATATGTTGGCGTTCAGAAATATCCGCAAGGCTTACAGGCCCGCCATCTGCATTTAAAGCAATATCTAAAACGGCTGTAACTGCATAACGACCTTTCGATGTAAGTTTCATAAAGAATCCCTAAAAATTAATTGCGCAATACTTACATATCTGACTAATTTAGTCAATTATTCTCTTTTGTTAAATCAATTCGTTTTTCAACCGCACTTAGCATACCATTTAAAATATTTAATTCGTTTTTCTCTAATTTTGCACGATAGTATAAACGCTTTAATTTACGCATAACTCCTTGATTTTGAATAAATCCAAGAGACTGATATATACGTTCTGTGTAGTCAAAAAAATAAGCTAACTGATCTGTTGTTGGATAGTTTTTCTCTATTAAAGAAAGTGAATTTTTCTTATTATTTTGAACTAAGAAAGCCATACGCAATTCATAACTTACCAGCTGCACAGCCATTGCTAAATTTAAAGAAGAATAATCAGGATTCGCTGGAATATTCAAGTGATAATGACATTTCAGCAGTTCTTCATTGGTTAATCCAATACGCTCACGACCAAACACAATAGCTATCTTGCCTTTATACGCTACAACTTTCTCTGCGCATTCTCGAGGCTCGATCAATGTATTTTGTAAATGACGTAAGCGAGCACTTGTTCCAATTACCAAAGAGCAATCATCGACGGCTTCATCAAAACTATCGACAACCCTAGCATTTTTTACAATATTTTCTGCGCCAGCTGAAAGGGCATAAGATTGTTCATCAACAGATTTAGGTGAAACAAGACAAAGCTGGGTCAATCCCATCGTTTTCATTGCTCTAGCCGCAGAACCAATATTACCACTGTGCGAAGTTTCAATTAAAACAATACGAATATTTTCCAACATAATGATACCCGACTAAAATTTAAGGGTATTCTACCACAATAACCGCTAAAAATAGTCAAGAATTTAAGCAAATTAAAGAAATTTAAAATATTAGAGATGAATAATAAAAATGGTGGGTTGTGAGAGACTCGAACTCTCGACCGACGGATTAAGAGTCCGAACCAGTTATAATAGATATTAATCAATAATAAATTATAAATCAACCACTTACGCATATAGATATTATATATTTATCCATTAGTCCTATCAACCTTCCATACCTTTTTACACCTATCTTGTCAAATTCTCGTCAAACTAAAATCATTTAATCCTAGCTGATCATTGAGTTAATGATAAACAGTATTTAGAAAGTTCGGTGAATTTTCATCGCGCTTTAGGTGTAACCGCCCGCTAAATTTGAGAAATAAAAACGCCCTTTAAATCATCATTAAAGGGCGTTTAAATTAGATATAAGAAACAGCGAAATTCCCCACCGCTTGTCTTAAACTCTATCTGGCCAAGGGTCGGACGTTGTCCACATCATGGCTGGCGGTCTTAGATTTTTGGGGCCAATGTCAGGTATTGCCTCATTGCCTTTTATTTTAGGGTCTGCGTGGTATGGGGTAAATCGCATAAAATTTCCAGTGGAAATTAATGATCGGTTTGTCTTTAGTCATCATGTTTAAACATTGCCCCTAATTGATTCGGACTAAACCGCCAGCCTTCATTGCTATTTTTAATGCAATTAAAACACCATTCACTGCAAAAATATTTTGAACGTTTTTGTTTGATGCCAAGCACAATCCCTAACGCACCCCACCAGTCATATTTACAGCCCAAAGTGCGGTCAAAATAGGCTTTGATTTGTGCTTCGGTTACACCGTCGAGCGGAATTAAATCCCATTTTTCTCTATCATAAACATCAATTTGCTTGCAACGTACACCGCCGTCTTGTACCGATGAAGAGTAGCAATCATATACTGTTGCATGCTCATAATGATACCCATTGCCAAACTCAATGCGTTGCACGGCAATTTCGCAGTGTGAATAACCGCCTTTCGTGAAAAATCGAGTAATGCGGTCGGCGATTGCTTTAACTGGCTCTTTGCACCAGTCTCGTTTGTGCTTGTACATCGCCAAATAAACCTTAGCCATTTTGGTATGCCTCCATCAAGTTATCCATTTGTTTGATAATGTCATCATGGATTGATTGCATTTGCTCAATCGTGAGATTAGGAGCTTTGAGCTCATACTTACGCATACGCTGCACCGCGAGTTGTTCTTGCAGTGTTCGTAATCCTTCAGCCTGTTTTAAAATTAGCAATGTTGCTGATTTATTATCAAGTCCTGCGACAGTTGCAAAACTTGATATATAGATGCTTACTTCGCCAGTAAAATTCGCTTCTTTAAATGCCAGAGCTGCAGATTCACGTTCTTTGTATTCCTCGGCAAATCGAGCCCACTTCGCACTAATACTAGCTGCTGTATCATCAATGCTATCAACTAGATTTTTAATGAGTTTACGCTTAATTTCAGTTTTCTTTTTTTCATCGACAATCCAACTCTTTCCACTCCATTTGTGGAGTTTTGTTGGTTGTCTACCAACTAGAATATATTTGCCTTTAAAATCAATAACTTGTTTATTCTGAAGCTCTGATTCGTTTTCTACATCTATTTCAATAAAATGATTTAAGTTTTGCGGAATAGGGAAAATTTGATAACTATTCAAATTTTCTTTTAAAAAATAGACTTTCATTTAACGCTCCTTTATCGAATATAAATACGTTTTATAGAACGTGCATCAAGTTGGCCAATGGTTATAGTTTTACCGTCACCAGCAATATACACAGTGAACTCTTTGGGTACTACTTGGCGATAATTATATTTGGATACTATTTCACGAATACTAGTCAAACGACCTCCGCCTTCATCTTCTGCACCCACCTCAAAACTGACTAATTCAGTAGTGTTAGGATCATAATTACTCTCTTCAGATAGTCGGAGATAAAAAATTAACGTTTTACCGAAGCACTTCTCTGCTATTTCGATTTGCCCAGAATTCACGTTACCTTCCCAGACTTTTTTTAATGTGCCAATTTGAGATAAATCCTGTTTTGCCTGCAAAAATTGCTGATTTATATCAGCTTTTGCATTGGTGATTTCTCGCAAAGTTGATTGTTTATTCTCTTCTATTTTTTGTTCAACCCTCGTAGATAACGCTTGCATATTTTGTGCAAGTGTACCCGCATCTAAAATTCCTGCGTTCTCAACAACGCCGAATGCTTTAACCCAAAAGACCACATCATCAAAACTATTAAGGGCTTTGATGCATAATTTGAGGATTAATGATTTGGGGCGAGTTTCATCGCCACCTGTTGCCATTTGAGAGGTGTCTTTTGGGGACACAAAGCCATTATCTCCATCTGCATTGTCATAACCAAGGGTGCTCCACAAATCTGAAGACTGAGCAAATGTTGTATAATCAAAATACGAATTATTCCGTCCTTGACTTGAGTGATTAAACCAAGAATCGTAGTCTATCGGTACTCTATGCACATGTCGTTTTAACTCATCCTCTTGTATTTGCCCCACAGACAAGCCATTGCCCGCATTACGCAAAAATCTATCTGCTACTTTAGGCACACTATTAATTGAGCCATATTTGTCGATTAAGTGGCGATATAACTCGGGGTAACGTTGTTCGGTTACTTGGGTCATTATCTCGTCAAAGGCAATCCACCCAGAAGGGATATTATCCACGGCAAAATAAGCCGTCATCCCCACATCGCTACGGGTTAAATCAGGGAGTTTGTTGCTGTCGCCCAAAGTGCGGTATAAATCGGGGAAGGTTTGTTGGCTGAACGTCGAACCATCAGCACGTAAAAAACCAACTGGATTAGTTACTGCGCGTGGAAATGACACAATAGCACCAAGTGGCACGCCGTCGCCGCCTGTCTCTTTCCATTCTGACCAATTTGAGCCATTAAAAAAGCGTGTTTTGATTTTGTTATCATTTGCTTTACGTGCAATTTGACGCACCGCATTTGTTGCCCCACCGCTCACTACTTCAATATGCCATGCCCCATTTTCGGGTAGATTTTGACCGCTTGCTAAGTAATAATTGCCATCGGTTTTATAGCCATTGGCATCGCCCTGCCCTTGTTCTACTTTAAAATTCCCAATACCATAGCCTGCAAGTGTATTAGGCTTGCCTTCAATATCCGTATTAAATTGGGGTTTTTCCCCAGCGTGGTAGATTTTTTGATTGTTATATGACAATTCCCCATTTGCCCGAATACGAATGGTGCCGATAGGTCGGTTACTTTTTTTATACTCTATCCAGCCGTCGCCATCATTCGCCCCCATATTTAATAGGTGATTAGCATTTGCATAAGTTTGCGAATCAGCCACCCCAATGCCACGAAACCCAATGATTTTAGATTCAAAACTTTTGGTACCTTGAATCGATTCATTGCCCCTTAATCCTACTTTGCTCTCTGCGGTAGTTTTGGCTTCTACTGCTTTGTCATAGGCGGTTTTCACGGCTGCACTGGTTGCAACTGTGTCTGCACTATTGCTATTTACTGCAGAGGATTTCTTGCTTTTGGGGATAACATTGTCAAGTGAGCGAGTATTGGAGTCAATCAGTTGCTTGAGCTGATAGGCGGTTTTAGGCGTTAATGCTAAATCTTCACGTTGGCTATCGTAGCCTGTGTAGAGTTGAGTTATTCCTTGTTTTTGCAAGGTTGCTTTAGCGATTTCGTGAGTGTGACCTTGCTCATCAACAAAATTCACTGTGTCTGCCGTTAGGCTTTTAGGATTGCTATAGCCTTTCGATAACGCCAAAATCGCATCACGCAATGAATTAACATTTTCTTCTGTTGGCTCGATATTGGCTTTTTCCAACACGGCTTTTAATTGATTAAACAACCACTGGTCTTTTTTGTCGTTCATTTGTTGAACATAGTTAAAGTCTTGCACTGTTGGCGTATCATCGCCTAAATGTGCCCATCCTGCTTCATAATTAGTTTGAGAGAAGTCGGTTAAATCGCCGTTTTTCGCCCAAGTAATTCTTTTGAATAAATCAATTAGTTTTAACTTCATTTGTTATCCTTATGCGTTATAAATTCTACCGTTACCTTTACACCTGCTGCCGTGGGAATCCACAAAACCGGCTCTTGTTCTACTGCATCTAATCTATTTTTTGCCATTCGTGTAATCGTTATATGCACATCCGCATCCTGTCCTTCTGTGATTGAAACACGCTCTGCTAAAAATATAGCCCTACAGGCTTCGATTACATCATCAAGGGTGCCATGTGAATGATTGGCGATAACTTTCCATTTAATTAATCGTCGATAATGCTCATCGAGCATATAATTAAAATCTCTAGAATTAGTTTGCGTGGCTAAATCACGAATAGGGGCTCGACTAAAGGGTTTTGCCTTTGATTGACCAGAAAAACCGAAATACCAATCGCCATTTACTCTAGCGAAAGGACGTGGCATACCGACAATATCGCCTACGCCATCAAGTTGTTTTCCTATAGCGGTATCAATATGCCTTTCTGTAAGCATTTGCTTTAAGGTTGCTTGAATTTCGTGATGCGGTAAAAGAAGAAGTGATAAAAATGCGTTTAAGTTAGGCGAGTAATTAAATTGAGAAAGTAATCGCTCTCGCCCTAACTGCTTAAAATCATCATTAAGTGCGGTTAAAATATCTTTCATATTTTCTCCTAACTCATCACAATGATAGACGGATCGAAAATCGCTTCTTCATCAGGTGCGATGGTAATATTCTGTTCTTGGTATCTTGGCTCTGGATCGGTAATATTATTCGTTTTACCTATCTGAACGGTAACTTTTCCCACGCCTTGAACCGCAATGCAAGCAGCAATAAGGCGTTGATGAATTACATCTGCTCCCACGCCAAGTGATTTACCATATTTCAAGATATTGTTGAGTGCACTTACAATGTAACCAGCTCTCGCAATTTCATCTTCATCAACAAAGGTTTCAATGGTAACTTTTAACCAAATGTAACATTTAGTCGGACGACTAAATTTAATCAAGTGCGGTTGGTTTTGACTGTCTCGCACGGTAACTTCGGTTTGCCCGTGTGTGCCAATACCCAAAGGCTTAAATTTTAATAATGTCGATGCGATATCCGTATCTAAACCACCTTTGACTACCGCATACAGTGAACGCTTAGGAATACCATTAATCGTCTGATCTGCATCGTTTTCATAAATTCTCAATGAATGAACGCCCGCCACCTTGCTTAAATTGGCATAAAGTGAATCAATTGTACCGGCTCCATTTTGCCAAACACCACGATGATAACGTTGATATAATTCAATATCACTTTCTTCTAAACGACCGGATGCACCTTCAACAACATTGTTCACTTCAACAACGCCATCAATCATATTTACCAGTTCAATCATTTGCCCAATATCGGCTTTATCTTCACTAGGGCTTTCAGTGGAAAGCATACAACGCACGCCTAAGCGAGAAAGCGTAAGATTTTGGCTAACGGAGATAGAAAAGTGCGGTATAGATTGTGCCGAAATCTCAATAATTACATTATCATTACTCACATCGGCATAACTTATCGCTTTTAATTGATTGGCTAAACCTTGAATAATACTCGCACTTGATGAACGCATTGCTGTAAAACGATACGTCACACCATTAACTACGACGGAAAATACATCGCCCGTATTAATGGTATTTGAATTTAGCTCAATCCGTGCATAAGCAGCTTGATTTGAATCAATGCGTGCGTCTTCATCTGAATAATATAAAGTCTGTGTTGCTGCATTGCGCACTGCAGTATATTGGGGGATTTCAACGCCTGCATTGCCGTAAAAAATCACTGGCACCGTTGAATGCTCTGCTTGTAAACGAGTGACTCCTGTAAAAGAAACGGCGCGATCTAAATTTGCTCCAGTTGCGCTCATCGGATACATTGCACTATAAACGCTTTCGATAAGCTCCCATAAGGCTGCAAAGCGTTCTGACTCAATGTTTAACATCATTCCCATCACAGTTTCAGGTGACAAATCAATGTCTTCTCCAAACATTTTCTTCGCATTTTCATAAAGCTCTTTTAACTGCTCTGGCATACGCTTACGCACAAAGCCACTACGCGTTAATCCATAATTAGCCATTTCGTTTTATACTCACTTTGTCTTTTACTACACCTTCGTTGGTTCGTGCTGAAAATTGCACCGCCAACACCCGATCTTTTAGATGAAATTCAAGAGATAAACGCTCTACCGCTAGAATCCCTTTCACACCCATAATCTTTTTGCGAAAAATGGATTGAATACGTGCGTTATCAGGATTCTTTGTCAAAATTTCATCAAAATAAGGCAGTCCAATTGTTGTATCTAAAAACCACTCTCCTAAAAACGTTAAAAGCACAACCTTAATCTGTTGTGCTTTTTGATTGACGCCATCTACGAGTACTAGTTTACGATCTTTTATCATCAAATCGTGTTGTCCACTCAATTTTAAATCGATCATAATGGTGCCCCTGTTGTACCACCGCTATCGCCTTTGTGCTTGTGACTTTGTAATGACACACCATCTGCCATAACATCGCCAGTTGTCGTTAAAGAACCACTAACGGATACACTGCCACTGTTACCTGCCGTTGAAATACCGCCATTTACGATTACATTGCCGTTAAAGGTGCTGGTTGTCGCAGTCACAGTAAAATTATCCGTTGTTACCCTTACATCAGGCGAATTGATCGTAATATTGCCATTTGGTGCAATTTTGATTTTACCGCTGCCGTATTTAATACAAAGATTCTCAGCATCGGCATTTGGAGAGCGGCTATTACCGCCCATTACACAAAAGGCATCGGATAAATCAAACATTCTCGGATCGTCAGGCGCATCATTGCTTCCACTTAACCAATTTTCTAGAGATCGCTGCGAAAAAATCAGCAAGCAACCGTCTCCCACTTTCACTGGTAATGTCACTTGTGCTACCGCACCGTTAATATCTGCCATAGGGAACATTACCGGCACGTTTACAATCTGCGGTGCATTTAATACTTCGCCATTGGCTAACCGCTTAGGAATAGAGGGTTGTACCGTTGCTCGCACCGTTTCCGCATCATAACTAACAATTTTTCCAGGTAATGACACATTAATTTCAGAAAGTGCGGTTAAAATATCCGTCATTTTTAATCGTCCTTTTTCTTACGTTTTTTACGATGTTTACTTTGCGTTTCCATCTGCGTTTTAGTCGGTGCGTTTAGATCTACTAAATGTAGTTCGCTTTGCCAATCACTAGAATGACTATCCCCCGAATGCTTGATTTTTTCCACGCGGAACCAATTTGTCACCGTCACACTTTCCAGCTTGATTTTGTCACAAGGGTTTACCATAGGCAGTAACAGGCTTTTTACATTCCAACCGTCCCTCGCTTGCCGATCAAAGGCAAATTTCTCATCTTGCTTTTTATTTGGCGTATCCTGCTTCTTACTGCGTGCTGCTTCACGTGTGCGTTCAGGAAAACCGATTAGCCCGCTATCTTTTGCCAACACATAACCCGATCGCTTTGTCACGCCATTGCGGTTTACAATCTGCAGTTCGCCATTTTGGATCGACCACTCAAGCCCCGTTCCTGCAACGACTTTGTCTAACGCTTTACGTGCGGCACCGTAAAAACTAAAACCATTTGCCCAAGTGCGTGATTTCAAATTATCTGCACCAACTACGGTTACGCCCATTTTTGCAGCAATATCATTAGTAATTTGCGTAGAACTCACGCCACCAACATAACCTAATGAAACCGCCGTGTCGCGAATTTCTACCAAGCCATCTAAAACATAAAGCTCCGTTACCCAATCTGCGCCTTGATGATAAGAATACGCCGTGGCAATATCCCCCGAGCATAACAAAACATTACCTTCCTGCTCATATCCTGCATACAACACACATCGCATATCTGGCTGCTCAATAGTTTTTCGTGTAGTGGATGCAAGGTTATAGATTTTAATGGTATTTTCGTTTGGCTCGGCTTCACAATCTTTTTCAATATCGAACTCAATACGCATTGGCGGCTCAATCACAATGGCATCTTTTTGCCCTTTCTTGCCAATCATCAATTTATAACTACGTAAAAAGCGATAACTCATTCATCCACTCCGATATAAATCAACACCGCCTTGCCATTGATAAAATCATCACGCCCAATCGTTTGTAAATTATCATCACGCACCGCAATCAATTCTCCAAGTGGTAATTCATCACGACGCACTGGTGCAATTAAAGGACGATTCGGCAAAATCACAATGCTTGAGACCAGTTCATCGTTATAAGCATTTTCAATAGTGAGCGACCAAAATCCGATTGTGTCGTTCCAAGAAAAGTGTAAAAAAAAGACTTCATCATCAAGATTTACTTCGGTAATAAAATCGTTTTTATTTGCAAGGTTTATTGTGATCATTGCTTTTTACCACTCCATTCGCCTAACTTCGTGATTTTTTGTGCCTGCGTATTTGTCGGCTTGCCAGTTTGTGCTTTGCCGGTTTTTGCTTTCGTCTGTCCCGCTTTGCCTTTTGCGTTTGGCGCGGCTTTCTCTGGTGGCACATCTTCCTTGCGTAACGTCACTTTTTGAATTTTTCGAAATTCCGCACTAATATTTAACCGCTCGCCGTCATCACTGTTACGCTCAATCTCAAGGCTTTCAATAGCAAAATCTTCATACACATCAAGACCGGTAACAATCGTGACTAATTCCCGCTTAGCGTGTAATTCTCGCAACGTCTCTTTTGCTGCAATCAATTTATATTTCCCTAAGCCAACATTAAACAATGTTCCTGTGCCAGTAATCACGCCACTAAGGCTTAACCGCTCACTTTCCCGTGTAATGTGATCAGAAATTACCGTACCGTCTTCAATGGGATATTCCGTGATTTGGCTAGAAAGTGATGTGTTTTCGGTTAAAAGTGCGTCCAATTCCAATACGCCAATTGTCGTACGCTTGCCCGAAAGGGCTGAAAATAAAAGGTTTACTATGCTCATAATTTACTTTTAAGCCTAATAAAAAACCCCGAACACTCCCAATGTTCGGGGTTTTGTTTTTTTAAAGTACGGTTAAAATCAACCGCACTTTTTTACCCAGCATATTCAATCGCTCCCATTCCAAACGATGTAGATGAACCACGGCTTAATTTGTCTGATACCGCATTAGCCACACCGCTAGGATTAGCGGAGCTTTGAATATTGAAGTTATTGGTTTGCGTCATATTCTGATTAGGTGCGAAAATAGGACGACCGCCATAGCCTAACCGCTGTGGCGATACGTGACCGCTTACTGGTGTAGTTAAGGCTTCGCCGCTTAGCTTAACTTCCGCTTTCGCACCGTCAGAAAACAAATCTCTAATCCAGCTCGGAATAAGCGAATTAAACCAGCCTACCACAGTATCGATAGATTTTTGCCACGCATTTTTAAACATCGTCGTCACGCTATTCCATTTTTCGCCAGCATCTTTCTTTACATTATCCCAGCTCTCCGCTGCTTTATTTGTGATGTTATCCCACATTTCGCTTGCACCAGTGATGATACTTTGCCAAATCTCCGCCGCTTTTGTGGAAATGGCTTCCCACGCAGCAATGGCAAAGGCTTTCACTTCATCCCAATACACAACAAGCAAGATAACCAAGCCAATTACCGCACTAATCGCAAGCAAAATTGGGTTACTTGCTACCGCCATAAACATCGCGCGACCGATCGCAAAAATACCTTTTACCACAGTGCCAACGACAGATTTAAATATCACGCCAAATTTGACCGCCCCACGTTTCAAAAGCGAGAATGCACCACTGCCGACACGGGAAAATAATTTAAAATGTTTTTGCGCCCAGATAAATGGAGATGCAATCCCTTTCGCTACCTTAATAAAAGGTTTGGCTACAAACATTACGGATCTAAATCCACCTTTCAACAATCCGAAAAATGCACGGAATGGGGAAAATAACGCCCATACAGCGGAGAGAATACCGCCCAGCACCATTAGCCCAACAGAATAAAGCGGTAGGAATTTCAAGCTTAATCCATCAATCATATCGCCCGCACTAGACCAAGCACCGGCATAATCCCCATTAATTAATGCGCGAATAATCCGCACCATACCGCTTACCGTATTAATGAGATTTCTCACGGCGGCAATAATATATTCTAAAACGTCAGTAGCAAAAGCCTGCCAAGAGTCAAAATTAATCTCAACGCCCGCCATTCGGCTTAAATCTTTTAATAAACCACGAACATTGATCCAGAGCTTATCCGCCAGTTTACCTAGCGCGGCGAATTTATCCGCCCAAACTTCATAGCGTCCAACTAATGCCCCAGTAAAGGATAAATCTCCCTGCGTCCAACCATAAATGTCTTCTAACACCAAGGCAACGACACCCGCCGCTGCAGCCATCGCTAAGTAAGGTGCCACCGCACGTGCGCCCATCATTAACAATTGACGCAAGCTCTTTTTCGCCGCTGCCAGCGCAAACATCAGCTTACCACCGATTACCGTACCAGCTAAAAAGCCCACTAAACGAATGTTTTCTGTCACCCATTCAGCAGCATTATAGAAAGCCGCGCCGAGTTTAGAGACTTTATTGACCGCCACATCAATCAATTGACCGGCTTTATTTTTCAGAATCGTCATACCGCGCCCAAAAGTTTTCGGCATCTGATCGAATTCTTTTTGGATTTTATCCGCTTGTTTTAGCAGACCTTGTGCGAGTTCTTTTGATGTGAGCTTACCTTCTTTACCTAGATCTTTTAATTGCCCAATCGGCACGCCAAAACTATCAGCAATGGCATTCGCTAAACGTGGGGCTTGTTCAATAATTGAGTTCAGCTCATCGCCACGTAATGCACCCGAGCCTAAGGCTTGACCAAGCTGCATCAAGGCGGCTTGCTGCGCCCCCTGATCACCGCCACCAATCGTCATCGTTTGCCCAATGATTTCCGTTAAATTTAACGTATCATCAAGACTTAACCCCAAATCCCCCGCACTTCGATTCACTTTTGAGAATAAATCTGCACTGGCGAGATAGTCTTGTCCGGAACGTTGCGAAAGATCGAAAATCTGGCTCAATGCATATTTATGTTCTTCAGCGGATTTTGTCGCTAATTTCACACGACTATCCACCGCAGCCCATTCATCGGCAATTTTGATCGCACTACCACCGGCAACCATCGCAAAATAACCACCAACAAGGTTACGTAGAGAAAGCATTTGATTTTTAGCGTCTTTCAGATTATTACCGACCTCTTTCACGCTCACGGCAGCCCCTGAGAATTTAGCGCGTAATCCATCGACTGCATTATTCAGGTTGCTACGAATGCCTTTTGCCGCCTGTTGAGTGTGAACAACATAAGCCTTTAAACCGGAATTATCGACTTTATAACGCAATAACGTTACCAGCTCACGTATAACATTCATCGGTTTTTCTCCATTTGTTTTGCTTCCATCGCATCTACCGCATCCAGTAAGCGATTAATCTTCAAAAGCTCGCCCATATCCGTCAATCCTGCCGTATTAAGCTCTGTTAGTGTAACTTTACCGGCTAAAAAAGGACGCCAAGCGATCATCTCACTTAGCGTCTGTTCGCTGTATTTACCAACGCTTACGCTTTCTTCACAAGCTCTTGCACCGACCCAAGACGGGCAAGAAATTTCGTAAAAAAACTGCTGAAATTAAGTTGTAAGATGAAAATTACCAACTCGATAAGCTCCGACATATCATCAAACACCAAATCAAAATCAGTTTTGCTAAGTTTTTTATCTGTCCCATTGTTGAAATCATCACGCTGCACCGTCACTAGTTCAGGTTTGATTAGCATATCAGCTAGTTTAACTAACTCTTGGCCGCTTAATTGCTGGCTTAAATCTTGTAAACCTTGTGCAAAATTCGCCGCACTTTTCTGTGCTAATTCGGCTAACTGAGCTGACGTTGCATCTTTCGGTTTTTCATCGCTAAATCCGATTACTTTCGCCAGTGACGGTACAAGGGTTTTCTGCAAATCGCCAAAAATGCGTAACTGATCCATTACCGAAAACTTTTGCACAAAAAAAGTGCTTTCGCCAATTTGAATTTCACTGCGTGCCATCAGTCATTTCCCCCTACAAATAATTTACCGTCCGCAGTTTCAAGCGTCCACTCGCGAGAACCCACTTCTTTTCCAAGCTCAAGTTTCGCCGATTTAACCACCCACGCCGTGCTTGCAGCGAATAATGAGCGACCACGCAAGTCTTTTACCGCAATTGGAAAGGTTGCGTTTTTACTCACTTTATCCGCTGCATAGAGTTCACTTAACACATCATTGGTATCACTGGTTTGTAATAACGTTAATGTTACTTTTTTACGTGGATCGGCACTGGTTGCACGTGCTACTTCGCCATCTGCACCAGCAACAGATGATACGCCGTCAGACATTTCTTCAATATCAATAAAGGTTCCATCTGCAAAGCCAGAAACAATAACCGCCCCGATCACAATGCTTACTTCATCGGGCGCATAAGTTGCTAAAGCCATAAAATTCTCCTAAAAAATGACCGCACTTTAGCGGTCTGTTAATGATTAAAGACTGTAAGCCAGATTGCCCTTGATTTCTGTTAAGTGAATAGCACCGGCTAAACGTGCCGAGAATTTCACATCTTGCAATAAACGCTTACCTTTATTGTTATTCGACACCTTCGCCGCCAGTGGAAGGGAAATCACATAACTTGGAATTTCCTTGTTATTATCATCCAATTCTGTCGGCGCAATACCGCCACGTGCTACACCTAAATCTAACGCCTGACGCACTGCCGCACCAATTAATTGAATACCTTTATCGGTGTAAGGCACTTTGCCGTAAGCATTGATTAAGACGGATGTCACATTAATTTGTACTTCCTGCACCAACCAATCACGGAAACGGATAATATCGATCCATTCCCCAGCTGCGACTTTGCCGCCTTGCGTTACCGCAAAGCTATCGTTAAATTTCTCAAATGTCGTTGCGTTTTTCTTCGAGCAAGCTAAGTATTCGCCTTCCATTAACGGCGAATAAGATACGCCAGCAAGTTTTTTCAAGTTCCATGTTTCCGATCCCGGATAGAATGTAAAGGAATAGCTCATCAAGGCAATTTCTGGGTATTCTTCCGCTGCTTTATGGGAATACATTACCGCCGAACGGTAATATTGTTTCGCTTCAAGTTTGCTCGCAATATCGGTTTTCTCCGCCGATTGTGGTAATTTTTCATCAGCAGAGGCGGTAACAAATAATTTACCGTTGGCTTCTGCCCACGCCGCCGCCAACATCACATCTGCGTCTTCACGCGAGACCAACGCCAAGCCATACCAGCTGTTATTTTCTCGTGCGACCGCCGCGAGCGCATCCGTCACGCTTTCATCTTGCGCTTTACGTCCGATAAATACCTGCGCCACGTGTGACGGCTGCGCAAAGGCGGTAGCCACTGCGATATAAAGCGGATTGTTTGATTTTAAGCCTAAATCCAATAATTCATTTGGATCGGTAACTACCAGCAAACGCGCCGAATTATTCAGCGTATGTTCGCCTAAAATTAATAAATCACTAAAAGATTTACCGGCGATTGTGGTTGTATTTAAATCAATAGCCACATTTACCAAGCGATCAATTTTCGCCATTTTTATTTACCCCTATTAAATTTTTCTCAGAAGCACGTCCTATATTTGCCGTCACTTCCACTTGTTCAATAATACCCACAATATCCTGCACACTAGCCGCATAACGAATTTCAAGCTCTACCATTGCCCGATCTTCATATTCACGCTGTTCATTTAGAAAGGCTAAATGGGTAATCCGCCCAATGCGAATCAATGCCACGCCATCATTTAACCAACGCTCACGACAAGACTGCATAGATAAGCGCATACAAACATCTCGCAATGCCTGTAAACTGTTTCCACCGAAATAATTCAACTCAAGCACGGCATCGATATGAGTTTTTACCGTCTGATTGCCTTCATCATTTACCGCCGAATAATGAAAATGTTCTGGTGTTCTCTCAAACTTCAGTTCATAAGTAAAAAATGGCTTTTCTGGCTCACGCCCATTTTCATAAGCGCGAATAAAAGGGCGATCCGATAGATCGCCCAATAAATCATACAAACGCTCAAGCATATTATTTTACCCGTATAGCCACGTAGCGATGATGTGACAACACACCACTGTGATAACTAGCTCGTGAAATCACTTCGTATCGCTCGCCGTCAAATAGCACTACCGCACCATTGTGTGCATTCTCTCCAGCCACCGTTAGTTTTTGATCGGTGTAAATTTTTACCGCACTTGAAACGCGCCGCCCCTGCATTGATACCACTAGGCGATCCATTTCAGCACTGCTTAACGGCTGAATGGATGCCATTAACGTCTGCTCGATTTCGCCGTCGTTTACCCACTTGCCTTTCACATACTCTCCGTCAGAACGCACAAGTATTTTATAAGGCTTGCGAAAAGAAGATTGAGAAGAAAATATCTGCATCAGATTTCAACCTTATAACGAATTGAATTGACTAATTGCGAGGTATCTACGAGCGGTTTACTACTTTTCTTGCGCCTACGCGTAGATGGTGCATTCGGTGTCCAAGGATAAGACGTTAGGGTCTTTTTCTGCTTGTCTTGATACCATTGCCCAAGTTTTGAAAGCTCTTGCACCAAATCATCCCCTTTCGCCACATTAGAGACCACACGCCCTAAGTATTGCGCCACTGCCTGTTGGTTGTCTTCAAAGGTTTGACGAATAAAAGGACGAGACGGGATATGTGCCGTGCCATATTCATTCCAAATACCAATATCTACCAAGTTTTCGCCTGATTCAGAATGAACGCCTGCATCCGCTTGAACGCCTACTTTTACGCTTGCTTTGCCGATTTTGTTTATCAACTCAAGTTCTTTTTCAAGCCCTTTATTGTTGATTTTTACCTTAACCACGCTAGACACAATAACTCCCTACGGTAATCGTACCAAGGCGTACGCAAATATTGTTTAGTTCGTTATATTTGGATAAAAAGCGTTCAGCGTTGCCGCCTTTATCGCTCCCTGAAAAATATTCACGTTCTAAATCGCCTTCACGTTCACGCCGTAAACCTGCCGCATTTACCCCGCTTTCAATCGACTGAGCCAACAAATAAGCCGCATACCACGCCACCGCCTCATCTTGCTTGTCATCAGATAAACAGTCTGGACGTTTATTATCAGCCACGCTTAACGCCTTATTTACCATATCTTCAGGCATTTGTTGGCTTAATGGGTAAAAGAGATTAAGTAACGAGTATGCGCTCATTTATTACTCCTGCTTTTTACTTTTGCCGTCTTTTTTCGCATCTTCCGCTTTCGGCGTTACGTCAATTAATACGCCACGTTCAATTAAACGATCAAGCCCTACCGCATCATCGGCAATTTCCACCTCTTGATTAGGGGCGATAAACTCGCCGCCAACACGAATTAAACGCGCTTCAATATTACGTACAATCATCGCTAAATCTCCGCTTTGGTTGCCGATAACGGATAACGTAAGAACACGCCGCCCACACGAGCCACACAGTTCACAACAAGCTCTAAATTGCGTTCTTGTGCCGGTAACTGGGTAAAATCTTGCGGCGTTTCAAGAGTTAAGTTATCAAGGGATTTTTCATAGCAAATCGCTAAGTTCTTATTCCCTGTACCCGCTTTCTCTAATTCCCATAAGCCCTGAATAGTTAAGTTAGGATGTTTACGCTTGAAGAACGTCAATACGTCCACTTTGTCAGCCGTGTTCATATACTTACTGGATAACGTCTGATAATCTGTTAGCGACAACAATAAGTGTGTTGGCTGATGCACGCCTTTTGATTGCAACACGACGGTATCGTGTAGATTGTCCAAATCCGCTAGCACCGCATCCGCCGTTGCAGTTTTCCAGCCACCAGTTACCGAGGTTTCTCCTAAATTCGGGTGGTTAATAAAGCCGTTTAAACCAAATTCTTTATCTCCTAACAAGGCAATTTCGTTCATCTTTACTTCCACCGCACGACGCGCTGCACGAGCTTTAGAAGACGGTAAATCCGTTTGATTAGCTGACGCCGCTTTCAACTCTTGTAGATTGTAGCCATAAGCAGCACCGATGTTTTTCACTTTTACTGCACGTTCTGTCATCGCCACATCCGCACGCGGTAAATCATCGGCATAGTTGGCAATGACTTTAGCCATGCCGACCATATCGTAAATGCGTTCAGTCACGGTTTCTGCCCATTCAGGGGCTTCAGAAGAGACTGGGACGAGCGATAAGCCATTCATACCCGGTAATTTTTCTTCATAGATTTTGTTGCGCACAAACTCTAATTGGCGTTGCGTAAACAAGCCCGCATCTTGGTTAAATACACCCACCGCATTTAAACAAGTATTGATCGCATTCAACTCGAACGCATCTTGACGAATATCTGTCATTATTTTTCTCCAATAAAAAAGCCCCAAGTTTTCACTTAGGGCATCGTTAAACATTGAATAATTAAGCTAACTCGACTAACGCGAGCTTGCCATATTTACCGCAATCTACTACGGCGGTTTTAAAGGTTGCATTCGGTAATGCCGTACCAGTTTTTGCCACCTTGCCTGAAGCGGGGTCAAAACTTACCGCACTTCCTGCCGTAATCGCTTCGCTGTCTTTCACTACACACCACGCAACCCCTTTACGCAATACGGAAACCGCATCAAATTTCGCATAACCGCCTACTACAGCATGGGAATGTAACGCAATGCCAATGGGCTTAGTGCCACCTAATTTAGCTTGTGTGGCACTCGTCCCTTGCGTAATCACTACGCCGAATGGGATTTCATTTTCTGCTGCAAAGGTTTCGACTAAATCGTAACGGCTGTCGCCTTTCATACCAGCAAAGGCTTTTTGTTGTAATTGATCGTACATAGACATCGTTTTATGCTCCTATTGGTTACGACTTGCAATCATTGCCGCACGACCAGTTAATTTCGTTTGGCTATCCTGCGTGAATGTGGGTTGATTTGTGGCTGATGGTGTTAATTGCTGACGCTGCACACCTGCCGCATCCGCTCGTTGTTTGGCATCGCTTACCGCAATATCAAACGCCGCTTCAATATAACCATCGGATTTTTGCGATAAATCCGCATTGTCTTGACGAATTGCCTTAATTACTGCTTCACGCAACGCACGGTCGGTACTATCAGCTTTCACTTCCACCTTATGCACTTTCGCTACGTTTTCCAATTCAACACGCACCTTGGCTTGACTTACCGCATCTTGTTTAATTTGTTCAACCTGCGTTTCAAGCTCTTTCACTTTCGCTTCTGCCGCATCTGCGCGTGCCGCTTCTTTGTCTTTTGCTGTCACTGCGTCTTTGGCGTCTTGTTTTAGTTTATTTAATTCAACAATCACTTCGGGTGCGGCTTGATACGTAATGCCGCTATCTAAGCGAATGTCAGAAAGCGTTGTTTGAGTGTTACTCATCGGATTTTCTCCATCTTCGTTAAATTCCACGGCATCTGCCGCATCTAAATTAAGTGCGGCATTGCCTGCACGCCCAACTGTCACAATGGCTAAATGGTTAGGACGAATATTACGCTGGATCACATCATACGGCTCGCCGTCTTCTGTTGTACCGCTCGTCTCGTCAATATCTACCTTATAGCCAACCGACAATTCTTTTTTTCCAAAATCAACGGCTTTCGTATTGTAGATCACAATATCTGCCGTTAAATTTTGCCCATCTTGTTTACCTTCCGTTAAGATAGAACCCACCACCAAATGCGCATTATTTTTCGTCACAAGTCCGTGATGATCTTCTGTAATCGGCAATCCCTTGTAAGCGCGTAAACTATCCGCCTTAAATACTTCATCAGGCGGACGATATTCACGCCGAGTTTTGCCATTAGGAAGCTCATAAACAAACACCCCACTTCTTGTCAGAATAGGGGTGTCATAAATAAAACCGTTATCATCTCGCCGTGCCTGAATGCCACGGCGGTCGTATCGCATTACCATATAATGATCTCCAAAAATTGAAATTTAAATTCAATGCTCTATAATACAGAAAACCATAAATCGTAGGGCATAGCACGTTTCGGACGTTAAGCAGGTGCCAGAGTGAACCAAGCACTATGTGAGATTTATGGTTTTTTCTTTTTCCGAATCCACATTGTTTTTACTGCAATTTTCTTATGGCGTTTTCTAACTTCTTGAACGCAAAAGATTTCATCTCCAATTTCTTTGCGTAGTAAAAACGTTTCACTTCCCGCATCACTTGTCCCAGTGTAGTCAATACTATCAAATGACGAAACAATCTGAGGCAACATCAAAATATCGGCTTTTGTTACCGCTCTTTGCCCACGCTTATTTTCAGCTTTCTCATTTCCGTGTTGCTTTAGAATATGGCGTATACTCGATTCATCAATGCTATGCTGCCAACCGCTTATATCTAATCCAATACTTTCTTTAGCAAGCGTAACTAAGGCAGGACCAACCGAACCAAAATTAGAAAATGACTTATTTCCACCACCGGATAATGAATTATCAAACAACTCATCTAAGTTCATTTTCCCTGTTTTGATTGTTGAAATAGGATCTATCGGTTCAGCGTCATCTCTCCCAAGATCTTCAAATTCAGGGAATACCGCCTCCGCATAGCAACGACATAAAATAGGCTCCCCCGGATGTCCGTCATCAGGTGGATTATCCCAATCAAATTGTTTACCCTCACGATCAACGTGGTGCGCCCGCTCACGCTCATCAAGCATACCGCGCCAAATATACGACTTCACGCCGATATTTTGCTGGCGCAACTTCGTCAAATGACCGTTTAACTTGCCAATTTGGTCACGAGCAATTAATGTTGCACGTTTCTCGTTGGTGTTAAGGATAGACTTCACATCATCTACCACGCTTTCCCAACGCCAACCACCGCGCACCGCTTGAGTAAAGCGACTACGTAATTTTTCTAACGTCTGCGTAGGAAGGCTTTTTATTAGGCGGATATTTTCCCATTCCGCAATTTTTAACGCATCATCAAGCCAAGGTTCAGTCGTGAAAACATCGACGCTATAAACTGATTTCAGCACTTTGTGAAACTGCTTGCCGTTAAAGTTCTCCGTCTGATGAATATAGCCACGCACAAATTGCGCAATTTCTTTTTCATCAACAAAAATCAATACCGCTTGCAATAATTCAATAAGCCAACGTTCAAGCGTATCAGAAAAACTATCTTGTCGAATATTTGCCTGAAAGTGCGGTCGAATTTCAACGAGTTTTTGATTAACCATCGTATTAATGTTTCTCGCCACACCACGTAAATAACCCACATATTCACGCTCAATTGCGTGAGGAAACAACCACACCTTTGGCTTTCTGTTCTTCTTGATACTTTTCAACATCATCGTCATCTACCTGTGGCAATTTGTCCGCTTGAATGCCAAACTCTCCAGCAATCTGTACTCGCAATTCTTCTGTGGATAACGCACCCGAATCAACCAAATTAATTAAGCGATCAAGCTCGATTTTCGCTGCATCCGCATTCGTTTTACGCACATCGGCTATTTCTTTGTCAGTTGGTGTATTAAGCGACGGAAATTTGATTTTCCAGTTCTCAAACGGCTTAATATGCTTTTGAAACATCAATAGTTCAATCAGCTTTTCAAGCACTGGCTTGATTTTATGTTGTTGAATACTTTCGACCAAATCGTAATAGCTTTCAAAATCGCTCTGTCCTGTGGCGTTCATACCTTTAGCTGACTGCCCGAATAAAATCGCCACTGGAATATTCACATCAGCCGAAATCGCTACTTTAAATTCATCAAGCACATCAACAATCCCGCTTAAATCTGCATTGAGAATGTTATAATCGTCTTCGCTATCAACAGCTACGCCATTTAACAGACTACGCCCACGTTCAACAAGATTGATACGCTCTCGAATAACAGGCTCTAATCCATTATCAATTGCCAATGCAAGCCCTTTCATTTTATGAACCGCTTGCTGTTTGCGTTCAAGAATTAACGAAGCCCACATCAATGATTTTTGATAATCACGAATTTTTGGATAAACCGATCTAACCGCACTGCGCCCAATCCAATGTAAGCCATTTTTTAGACGTTCTGGCAATGAATCGCCGCCCATAAATAACAAACGGCTTTCATGGATTTCTACCTGACTATCAAGCGAACCAGCAATCGTACCGATATTTAACCGATAACTGGAATAGCGACCATAATTTGGCTTGGTTGGATCGGAATAGCGATTAGCCGTAGGCGAAATTTGACTTAAATCAAACACTCGCACTTCATCGATACGTGTAATGCGACTTGGCTCTAACGGCTCACTTAATCGCGCACCGTCATCGGTCAATAAAACCATAACCGCACCACCAAAAAACCGCGACCAACGCACCATATCTGCCAATGCGGGCAAAATCTTCAACCGTTCAATCTCATTGCTAATCGCATCATCTTGATCGCCTTGAATTTCAATCGAACGTGAAATCGCCGCATCTGCTGGCATATCGACCACCCGTGCGGCTAAACCACCTAACTCATATAACGTTAAATCAAAAAGTGCGGTTGAATTTGCAGAATTTCTTGCAAAGTGATTAATCCCCAAGGCTTCGGCGTAGCCGTCTTGATTAAATGCCATATTAACTTCCTAACCCAATGAAACGCGACAATACATCTTCTTTCGGTGCGAAACACATTACCAACGCATCCGCCTTATTCGGTGACGGAATGCCACGCTTTTTCATATCTTTCTTACTTTCTACTTTTACACGCCCATTACCGTCATAATCCACATAAGGGCGTGCCAATTCTGCTTTTAAATATTCCAAATCCCTTATATCGGAAGAAAGACTAATCATCTCATCAACGGGATATTGCTCTTCATACGTTATCGCCCGATAGGTTTTATAGAAACGATCGCGCAAACACCACCACGCCTGAGCCTTAATATTGGCGAACATATCGCGATTGGTTTTACCATAAACATATTCTGCATCAGGTTCAAATACCGCACCCCCAGCATTAAAGCCATTAATACGAATGGATTTATCGTCTAGGCGATGATAGTGCGCTTTTACACCGGCACCCACGCCGATGCTATCGTAAACAATTTCATTTGCGCCAAATTCCAATGCATTAAGCCGAGTTCTGTCTGCACTACCAATCACATCTTCGCCGCGCCATTCATCAACACGCAACACCACGGAGCCGTGAACAAACGCATTGGCGTTACCATCCACGCCGTCATCTGCAACATCAAAGCCCACAATCTTGCGACCGGCAGGCAAAAAGCCCAATTTCTTATGCGCATCAACTGCACATTCAATCCATACCGGCTTAATGATAACCTTGTCACTATCAGCAACTGGCTCACCTAGCCAAATATGCCGATACAGTTCATAGTCACGCTCTTTGCATTCTTCCATTTCAAGGCGTAACGTTTCAGGGAAATAAGGGTTTTCATCGTAGTTGATTTTGCGAACGAACGAATTTTTAGGCGGCGCAATAACAAACCGCTGATAGGTCGGATCAAGAATATTTTTCGGGTTAAATGTCACCCAAATTTCAGATCGCTCTTTACGAATAGTCGGAATTAAAATATCCCAACTCTCATTAGAGACGTTTTCGGCTTCTTCAATCCATACCAAATCAATCCCCTCAAGCGATTTAATTTTGTTCGGATTGTTCTTTATGCCATAAAACATAAACTCCGAGCCGGTTTTCAAGCAGTAAATCGCATTGCGCTGTACTTCAAACTCTTCTAGATAGCCAAGATCTTCTATCGTATCCGCAATAAGTTTAATCACACTATCGCTCATCGAGTTCTGCAATTCTCGCCCGCAAAACACCCGCACTTTGGTACGAACAGCAATCTCAACCAATAACTGCGCCACGCCCCACGATTTACCACTCCCACGCCCACCATACAAAATCTTATAACGGCAAGGCTTAATCATGGGCTTTAGTGGTTTAATCAGGGTCTGTCTCATCGCCAAACAACTCCGCCAGGGTAGGCAATTTTTTCTCTTTCTTCATCTCAATTTCAAGCTGATTGTTCTCTTTCCAACCACCTTGGGTTTTCAGAAAGAATATCATCGCGGTAACGTTCCCCGATTTAATTTTCTTCATTAAAGCATTCGTAACCACCGCAATTCCTTTAGCCTTGCCTTTTTTTATAGCTTCGGCAAATTCTGCATTATCTTTTTTACGATTTTGAAGCGTTCTCTCTGAAATACCTAAGCTATCTGCAATTTGTTGATTAGTAAGCCCCTGAGCGGCAAGACTTTCAACCATTGATAAATCTATCTCAATCTTAGGTTTTGTTTTTTTCTTACTCATAGCTGGACATTCTTACACATTAAAGTACAGTTGCTAATAATCACTAAGGAGATAAATATGATGAAGAAAATTGATGTATTAAAAGATTTGATGGCTAAAAATGAATGGAAAAAAGCAATCTCACTAGCAAGTAAATTTCCTAGATTGGGAAATGCTAAAGATGCAATTAAATCAGCGCAAATGGCTTACACAAACCCTAATTTTGTCCGCCAGATAAAAAAAGACCCCGATAAGTTAATTTATCAGGGCATCCAAACATTGATTGCCAAATACGGTTAATTGTCTTCATTCGGGATGTACACGTCTACATCTCCACAATATTCCGCAGCAATTTTAGGATTTCCTTTCACAAAGACCAAGACATTCTGATGCACCTTTCCTATCTTGCGGCTACCTTTAAAAGGCGTAGCCGCACGCATAGGCATAGTCCCACATACATTAACTAAAATCATTTCATTATAGTAGCTTAAACCGGCTTCTAAGAAAGCCTGAATAGTATCTCCTACGAAATTATAGTAATTCCCTTTTTTATCCCTAACTTCACCGACAACAAAACAAGCAAAGCAATTATCTTTCAACATATCACAAGATTTTTTGATAATTTCAAAATACGCTTTTTTAAAATTATCATAATCCATATTAGATAAATCATTAGGGTTATTAGAATAAACTTCTAGATCGGCATAAGGGGGGCAACTAAAGACTAAATCGGCGGAGACACCATTAGCTAATTTATCAATATTTATGCTATCGCCACAAATCCATATAGGCTGCAACTCATCATTAGAACAAACCAAGTTTCGTTGCTTCAAATTAGCTTCAATTTGCTCGGCTCTAAGATCAACACCGATATAATTTCTATTTAATTTGCTAGCCACAATACCGCGAACACTACCACCTGCAAACGGATCTAAAATTTGACAGCCTTTAGGGCTAAACCAAGAATACAGTATTTCACAAAGCACAGGATCAAATATTGAATCATCGCTTTCAGACATTGAAGTATCTTCTTTCGAGTTATACCTTGCCATACTGTTCATACCGCGCTGCATACCGCTATCGCGACCTGAACCGCTATCAATACCCAAGGCTTTCCATTTTCTTTTTCTATCCTGCCACCAACCTTCTCTAGAATTTAAAATTGAGAAAGGGGGGGCTAAAAACGCCTGTTTAAGATCAAGTTTTTCCTTAGAATTGGAATCACCGCTTATATCAGCCAATAAATCACCATCTAAACTTTTTAAAAAATCATCATCAAAGCCAAGCAAATCAATATCAAAACCGAGATCTTTTAATTCATTTAATTCTAAACTTAATAGCTCAAAATTCCAGCCGGCATTCAACGCCAGTGAGTTATCAGCAATCACGTAGGCTTTTTTCTGAATATCGGATAAGCCCGTTAATCTAATCGTCGGCACAGTATATAAGTTCAGTTTTATTGCGGCTAATAATCTACCGTGACCCGCTATAATTCCATTATTCTCGTCAATCAAAATTGGATTTGTAAAACCGAACTCTTCAATGCTTTCACAAATCTGATCGATTTGTTCATCAGAATTAGTGCGACTATTATTGACATAAGGCTTTAGAACATCCGTAGAAATATATTCAATATTTAAATCTTTATTCATCATTTATCTTTCTAATTTTCCACCGCACTTTCCCGCGCCTTCACATACTCCCGCACCCCGTCCACCTTATTCGCACATAACCGCAATTCTTGCTTGAGCAATAACGCATATTCCACCGTCTCCCCAAAGGTTGAACCGTGGAATGATGGAATAGGGCAGGGGGCAAGCAAACTCACCGGCGGCGAAAAGGCAAGCGTGCGATATTCAATTTCTGGCTTACTTGCGCAACTCGTCAGCAACACCGTTAGGCAGTACAGTACGGCTGCACTGATTACTTTCCAGTATTTTCTTAATGGATTGAATTTGCGCATAACTTTGCTCCCTGATTAACTGCTCTTGCGCTAACCGCTTTTCGGCAATCTTTCTTTGCTCGTCCACATCTTCGTGTAATTCATCAATAATCTTATCCCGCTTAATGACTTTTTCATGCATAGAATCAATAACAGCTGATTGGCGTTCAATATTGAGCTTATTTGTGTGCTGCATATAAAGCAACGCAAGAATAAACACTCCTGCAAATACAGCGACAACTTTATTGAAATGCTTGCAACCATGACTCAACACGTTAAGCCCAAGTTTTTTTATAACAAATAGCCACCACGTCATGGATATACACTCCGTAATAACTCAAAATGCGGTCCATCATAAAAATGCTCATCATCAGAACTCTCATTCATATTCCAATCACCGCCCCAGCGAATAGCAACGCCCAATTGTTTAGCAGCTTGAAACATAGCACTGGCAACATTCTTAAATGGCTCGCGATCATTCCAATTCACTGGTAACGGCACTAAATCCACCGCATGACCAGTTAAATGGCGACTATTCATTGTCTTTGTCGCTTTCTTGGCAAACAATTCTTTTTGTCGCTCTAACGTGCGTTTACCCTCAATAACTTTAAAATCCACCACACTTAATTCAATTGCACGGTGCGCCACTTTCACTAAATCCGCGTGAACGCCTACTAGTTTTTCTTCACTAGCAGCAGATAGCTTAAATTTGCTCATCTTTAATCCCCAATTTAGACGCAAAGAACCCCCGCCAAATGGCATTAAGCACCGCGCCACCACCATAACCAGAAAGCCCTGAGCCTACATAAACTAAATCGCTATCAAGACCGGAAGAAAGACAAATCAATCCCCCAATCCACCCCGCAAACATAGACACAAGCACTTGGCATAAAAAAAGCCCCACGCTAAAGTGGAGCTTTCCCGCTTGAATATCGCTTGCGTATTTTGCAACGCCGGCAAATAATCCGATAAAAACCAATGGGAGCCAGCGTAAAAAAGATTCCAAGTTAGTCGGATCTTTAGTCGGCATAATAAAACCTATTTTACAGATACAGAAAAGCCCCAAGCATTTCTGCTCAGGGCTGTAAATATTTTTTGTGCGTTCTCAACGTGCTAAAACCGCACTATAAATAAAATAATACACCTAATAGCTAGCCATTTCAAGGATTTTTTGAAACTTTTTTAGGGGAACTCAAAAAATTTAGGGGAAATTTCCCCTTTTCTTATAAATCCTCTGCAATAATAGAAAATTTTCGCACGCAACGACCCAGTACGTTTAAACGTGACAAATCATCAATTTCAAAGCTCGATCCCACGCGCTCATTCTCCGCCACCGCATTTAATACACCGCTCGGTGTTTGATATAAACGACGCACATACAACTCATTATTCATTACAAACAAATAAATCCCTTCGCCAGCATATTGTTTACAAGTCGTATCCACAAACATCAAATCTTTTTTATTAATTACTGGCGACATACTCTCATTAAACATCGTTATCATCGCCACGTTCGCCGTAGAGCGTAATTTCAATAAATCCATCATTCCATCTTGTGAAAGATGTAAGGCTTCAAAAGGGCGAGGGAAATGCGCATTAATTATATCTGTCTCCGCTAAACGATTTACATCTAAGGCAAAAACCCATTCTTCCGTTGGCTTCGTTTTTAATGAAACCTGCTGCTTCTGCAACATCTCGCGTAATTCATCACTTCCACTGTCAAAAAAATTATTGACGGTCTGCCCCTGATTGTTATTAATCTGAGAATTTTCCAAAGTGGAATGACTGACGGACATATCGCCGCCATTGCGTAGCCAGTTAGGATCGACACCTAACGCATTGGCAATCTCAAGAATATTTCTTGGTTTTTGAGTTTCACCTTTCACGATATTACTGATCGCACCTTGAGTAGTCCCCACCATTTCAGCTAAATCATTTTGCGTCAAATTCCGTTCAAGCAGTGTTCTTTTTAATCGTTCCGCTAAAGTTGTCATAAAAACCCCCTATTATTTTTAATAGAAATCTTATCAATCTCTAACCCAATAGTAAAAATAGTTTACTTATTCAATGAAATTAGTTTAAAATTAGAAAAGTATTTTTATTTAAATATTTTACTAATATGCAAAATGAGACAATTAATTTAGCCATTCAAGAATGTGGAACACAAAAAAAACTAGCTAACGCCTGTGGTGTTACGCAAGGTGCAGTTGCTTTGTGGCTAAAGGGTGGTGGTATCAATGGCAAATACATCCCGCTTATCGCCAAAGCATCTAACGGGAAAGTCACCGAAACCGACATCTTGCGCTCACTCACAAAGTCACAATAGCGCAACGAATAGTAAAAATCTTCAAGAAAAAGGAAAGGTTTTAATGAACAGTAAAGACATTCAGCGCACGTTACATCGCGATTGTAAAAACGCGTCTGGCGGTATCACTACGCTGGCACTCACGCTAGGCAAATCGCCGAATATTTTAGGCAATAAACTTAACGTAGAATGCGAAAACAATCATCTCAGCTTTATCGAAGCCCTCGATCTCATCGAAATCACCAATAGCACGCGCACCGTCGCCGCCATTGCCGACAAAATCGATCATCTTATCGTACCTATGCCCAAATGCGCCAGTTGCTGCGCCGATGTCGTGCAAGGCTTTTTAGACATTACCACCAATGCAGGGAAAATTGGCGAACAAATCAAAAGCGCAGTCCATCCTAATTCAGATTTAGGGCGCGAGTTATCCAACAAAGAAAAACAAACGATTTCCGCCAGCATTGACGCGCTCATTGAAAGCGCATTGTGCTTAAAGTGGGAATTAGAGCAATAAAAAAACCACGGCGGGAACCGTGGCTAATCATTAAGGAATGTATTTATGGAGAATACTAATCCAAACGAAAAAATAAGTCAATCGCAATGTGACCGTATTTTGCGTTATTTGCAATCAGGTAAGCGACTGACATCACTCGAAGCTTTAGACAAATTCGGTTGCTTGCGTCTTTCGGCGCGAATTTTAGATTTAAAAAACCGCTGGCATCAGATTTCGGACGAGTTCGTCCACGATGCACGCACAGGCAAAGTATATAAAGCGTATTTTATGGCGGTATGAGATGAGTGTTGAGTTAATGACTAAAGCATTTAAAAGCAAAACCGGCAATCCTTTAACAAAATTAGTGCTGGTAAAATTAGCCGATAATGCGAATGATGATGGCGTTTGTTATCCAAGTTATAAACGTATTGCAATCCAATGTGAAGTTTCGCGCCCTACGGCAATTTCGCACGTTAAGAAATTGGAAGCGATGAAATATTTATCCATTCGTGAACGTAAAACCGAAAACGGCAACGCCACTAATGTGTATATCTTGCATCCCGAAAACTGGGAAATATTAGAGCCTTTTACTAGTAAAGCAGCTTTACCACCCCTAGTAAACGAGCTTAACCACCCTAGTAAAGCAGCTTTACCACCCCTAGTAAACGAGCTTAACCCTGAACCATCAATAGAACCATCAGATAACCATCATATTAAAAAAACTACGCAAAAAAGCGAATCCGAAATGTTGCTTGAGCAGTTTGGCATAACAGGACAACTGGCGAAAGATTTTATCGCACACCGCAAAGCCAAAAAGGGCGTAATTAATCAAACGCAACTCAACCGCCTGCAAAAACAGGCGGACAAGGCTGGGATTTCGATTTGTGAAGCGGTGGAAATTTGCATTGAACGAAACTGGCAGGGATTTAACGCATCGTGGGATTGGCGTGATGAAAAACTGCGACCAAATTCACCGCACTTAGGGCAATCACACCCCAATAAACCCAAATTTGACGATACGCAGACCGGCTGGTCTGCAGGAATGAATTTCACAGTGGACGGTACGCAATGGCAAATTCCATAACACAAAACCAAATTAACACGCTCCCGCCAGAACGAGCACAGCGTGCGGAAGAGACGATTAACTGGCTCTTTAACGAGCTTAAATCAATTTTTCCTGGTTGGCGTGCAGCCTTTGAAACCGAAGCGGATTATCTCTCTGCTAAAAAAACTTGGTTGCGTGTGTTGGCACGAGAAAAAATTACGAGACCTCAGTTGGAGAACGGGATTTGTGAAGCGGAAAAATCGCTTGATAAATTTTTACCTAGCGTAGGGTTGTTTGTTTATTGGTGCAAAGCCTACGACTATCACGCACTGGGTTTACCGAACGAAGCGGAATTATACCAACGTTATAACACTTTCTTAGGCTATGCCCGATTCAATCGGGATGAATTTCAATATCGTTCAAAAGTGGAATTTTGGTTGCTTAAAAATCTGTACGAAAAGTGCAAGAAAAAATCGGAAGAGGACACGTTGAAAGCTATTCCGAAATTACTCACAGAAGCGGCAGAAAAAGTGCGGTCGAATTTTCCTTTTGAGGATATTCCAAAGATGATTCCAGTAAAACCAAGTTTTTACGATAAAGCTAAGGCTGATAAGGCGCGCGATAGCTTGATGGCAATGATGAAAGGGGCGTTGCAATGACAGAACAACAATTTGCCAAAAACATATTTGGAGTCGATAAAAAATATCAAATCATTTACGCAGATCCACCTTGGCGTTATCAAGATAAAGGTTGTAGCGGTAATGCAGAAAGTCATTATAACACAATGGGAATTGATGATATTTGCGCATTACCGGTTAAAGACATTGCCGACAAAAACGCAATTTTGTTTATGTGGGTGACTTACCCAATGTTGGCGGAGGGGTTAAAACTTATTGAGGCCTGGGGGTTTAAATACAAAACAATCGGTTTCCAGTGGGTTAAAACAAATAAAAAAAATAAAGATTCATTTTTCTTCGGATTGGGCCGCTGGACGCGCGGAAACACCGAATGCTGCCTCATTGCGACGCGCGGAAAAATTAGCCGCGTAAATAACTCAATTAGTCAGCTTGTGATTGAGCCAATCCAACATCACAGTAAAAAGCCAGATTCGGTTAGAGGATTAATAACCGAGCTGGTTGGAGATCTTCCGCGAATTGAGCTGTTTGCGCGGAATAAAACCGATGGTTGGGATGTTTGGGGTAACGAGGTTGGTAATGATTAACTGTAGTTACAAACGCCCTAAATGTGGCGTGCCTCTTGAGGATTTATGGGATTACCACCTTTAGGAATGATGCTATGAGCCAATACAAACCTTTCTTTTTACGCGATCAACGCATTAAAAATAATTGCTTGGATTTAATCAAAGAGCTGCCAACAGACGATAAAAAACCGTTGGTAGTCAAAATCCAACCAATAACACGAAACCTTGAGCAAAACGCCAAGTTCCACGCTATGTGCCAAGATGTCGCAAATCAGGCGGAATTTATGGGGCGTAAGCTCACAATGGAGCAGTGGAAAGTGTTGTTTATTTCGGGTCACGCAATCGCCACAAATCAAAAAGTGGATGTTGTGCCAGGTCTTGAGGGGGAATTTGTGAATATTCGTGAGAGTTCAGCTCAAATGAGTGTGTCTCGAATGGCAAGCCTAATCGAGTATGTGACCAGCTGGGGCGTGCAAAATGGCGTGAGGTTTAACGATAGATGGGGGCTTTAAATGAAACGCTTAAATGATGACGAGATCTTAGAGTTAAAAATCGTGCTTTTTATTGTGGCAGTTTGGGTAATTTTTAATATGGTGTTTGGATAATGGCTAAAGAATATAAATGCAAAATGTGTGGAAACTACTTTATAAAAACCGTTTCAAGTCTGCAAAAGGTTTGTTCGCCAGAATGCGCTATTAAACTTTCGCGCGAACAGACCCGCAAGGCACGCGAGAAAAAAGACAAACAGGCGCGAATCGAAAACCGCAAAAAAATGACCGCACTTAAAGAGAAAAACAAAACCAAGCACGAATTGACCAAGGAAGCGCAAGCGGCAGTAAATAAATATATCCGCCTGCGCGATATGGGCAAAGAATGCATCTCCTGCGGCACGCCCTTAGTGGCAGAACAGCTAGGAGGATGGTTTGATGCTGGGCATTACCGCTCACGTGGAGCTGCGCCACACTTGCGCTTTTATACTCTCAATATCCACGGTCAATGTAAAAAATGCAACCGCTACTACGGCGGCAATGTACAGCAATATCGCCTAGGCTTGCTTGATAGACTAGGTAGCGAAAAAGTCGAACAAATTGAAGCTGACAACCGCCCACGGCATTATTTCCCCGATGACTTACGGCGCATCAAACAGATTTTTAACAAAAAATGCCGATTAATAGAAAAAAGAAAGGGATAATATGCAGACCAAACACATCTTAGATATTAAATTAACTGCTTGCCGCTATGGCAAATGGGCGCGTGAAGGCGAGGGAATTAACTATCCCTCAATTCAGCCCTTTTTACGCAAAGCAACGCCCGATCACGGTATCCCGATGTTAGATGATGAAACCGCAATGCGCATTCACGACGCAACACTTATTATGCGCAACGTCACACCAGAGTTATATCAAGTGTTTATGCTACGGTATGTTAGCAATTTATCGCAAGGTGACGTAGGGCGGGAAATGAGAGTGAGTGTACCAACGATAAAATCTTATCTTTACGCCGCGCATCAATCTCTAAAACTACTTCTAACGCAAAATAAGTGTATTTTTCTCGCTTAAACTTTCATCAAACGTCTGCTTCGGTAGGCGTTTGGTTTCTAAAATGTGATCTATATCACTGAATGATCCCCACCTATTGTGTAATATGCCAAGAATCTCTTGCTAACATCAAGGAAACTAAAATGAAAAAAGCTGTGCTATCCTCGCTAATCTTAGTTGCATTACCCTTTTCAACGCTTGCCGAAGATAAAATCTACAATCCAAGTCCACAAGAAATTGAATTAATGAAATTAGTGATCAAGGAAGAAATAGATGTCTACTTTCAAGGTGGGAAAACTGCTTATAAATATGGTGATTACGTATTTACCACCATATCTGAATTAGAAAAGGAATATGATAAAAATGAAGCTCGAGCCAACAAAAAATTCAAAGGCAAAAATTTGATAGTTTCAGGCACGATAGGTAGCATTGAGACGGATTTATTCGATCACCCGTATATTGTATTTAAATCAAAAAATGAATTTAACTTCAACGCGACACAAGCAAAATTTAAAAAATCTGCTTACGATAAAGTGATCGATTTAAATAAAAGCGATAAAGTAAATTTAGTTTGTGAAGGTGCCGGAGAAGTGGCGGGAACACCAATGCTAGACAATTGCCAATTCCGCGCCGATGTCATCAAATCCATTACAGATCAATATCTCGCAGATTATAATAACCTTTTAACAAAAGGCGTAGATACATCAAAAGTATTTTTAAATAAGATCGTATATATCGTCGCACGACGAGCGTATATAACCAATGGATTTAGCAAATGCAGTAAAAAAATTACATCTGATTGCCTTGATAAGGGCGTAGATAAGAAAAAAGAAAAAGCAATTGAAGATGCGGCTGAGAATAATGATTTTATCCCTGAACTTAAACCATTAGCCGAATATTTAGATTTCCACTACACCCCAAAAGATCAGCGAAATAATCAATAAGGAATGTATTATGACTGATGCCATTTTAAAAGATAAAATCCTATCTCACGCCCAACACGTATTACGCGCTGGGCCACATTGCACAACCGAAGAAACTACCAAGCAAGCATTAATTCTTCCATTCTTGGATATATTAGGCTTTACATCATACGATCCAACTAAAGTAAAAGCGGAATATACTGCAGATTTTGTCGGCGCAAAAAATGGTGAACGAGTGGATTACGCGCTATTTTGTCATAACGTGCCGGTAATGTTTATTGAAGCAAAATCCTACAATGAAGACTTAAGCAATCATGCACCACAGCTCGCGCGTTATTTTAATGCAACCCCTGAAGTAGCCGTTGCAGCAATTACCAATGGCAAAGAATGGCGATTTTTCACTGACTTGAAAGATAAAAATATAATGGATAGTACGCCATTTTTACGCATAAACTTTAGCAGTCTTGATGAAACTAAAATCCCACAACTAGCGCAATTCTGCCACGATAAGTTTCAACCAGAAGCACTCCGCACATTAGCGGAAGAAAGTGTTTATCTTTCCGCTTTCACTAAGGTTATTTCATCGTCTCTAAAAGATGTAGATAGCGATTTTGTTCGATATATTGCCGGTCGTTCCAATATTGGACGCCAGCTTAACCAGCGTTTTATTGAATCCATTACCCCAATCGTGAAGCAGGCAGTTGAGAAAGCTGTGAGCGAAATGGTTGTATCAGGCTTATCCAAGCAGCCGGTAATGGAGCAGTTGGAAGAGCCAGCATCGGAGATGATTGATGAAACCGCGCCTGTCGTCGATCCTAACAATAGTAAAATCGTGACAACCTATACTGAGCGATTATTATCTGAATATGTTTCATTAATTCTAGGCGAAGAAGTTGAACTGATCGCCAAAGACACTGAAAGCTATTTCAGCATTTTGTATCAAGGAAAAACGAACCGCTGGATCTTACGTTATTACGATAACAAGCAACGCCCATCGATTGTAATTCCTATAGAGCTAAATGACGAGAACAGAAAGGAGATCGTGCGCGCTGGTTTGGAAATCTCAGGCAGCCAAATTATTATAGATTGCCCTGAAAACATCTTAAGATTGAGCGGTATCATTCGTGATTGCCTTGAGTATTGTCAAGATGATGAAAATTTTAGAGTGAAGAAAAAATAACGCAATACACAACCCACCCAGCCCGCAATCGCGGGCTTTTTTATTGCCTAAAGGAAACAAATTAAAAAAATATTAAAATAATAGTTTACTTATAAATAGTTTTCTATTACCATACACACATCAAAACAAAACACCCATAAGGAACCCAACATGAACATTAATAGCCCAGCAGAATTAAAAGCCTTTTTCATTACCGAAGTGTTAGAGCGTTACGCAGAGAAAACAGGAAAAGCCTTAGAAGCCTTAGCAGATTTGTTTATGACTAATGAAGATTTCAGAAATCTGATTATGGATGAAGTTGAAGTAGAGGCAAAACAAGTTGTAGCACATATTTAAAAATGTACCCACCGCAATAGCAGGCGTAAGCCGAGAGATAAGCAGAGACGGCAGTGGGATTTAATAAAAGAAGAAGAAAAATAAGAACAGTCACTTAAGTTTATCGCCTAAAGTTTTTACTAAGCCCTTTGAGAAGGCCTTGAATAAAAATTTTAATTGCTCTTTAACAAATCGAATCACCCACGAACCAACATCAACATTGGGAATAATGCGTAACTTGAACGCGTGGGGCTGAGGCAATCAAGATAACGCCATTTTTAACCGCACTTTTCTCTTAATGCAGCCGAAATCGATTTGACGGCGACCGCGTTGCGGAATCTGACAGATTAAGCGCATTATCACATTAAAGCGCGGTTAAAAATGGTACACAAACAAGGAGCCAACTATGGCAACTATCATCGTAAAGCGTGATGCAGGTTCACGCAAATTCACCGAAAAAGGCGAAATTTTACAACGTGGTAAAGCGGGCAGATTAGAAAGAATGTTCGATAAACAACGTCGCATTAATGCCGCGTTTGAAAAAATGGTGGTAAAAGAAAGTGCGGCGGATCGCGCAATTAAATTTGCAGCCAACCGCCAAAAAGAGCAATTTATCGACATAGCCAACTACCACTGCTGCAAAGGTAAACCTGCTGGTACAAACACCGTGCACGCAGTGCAGAAGCGCAGATTAGGGGTAAGAGAATTAATACGATAGCCTCGGCTTGAGCCTTACAAGTATAAAGAAAGGCACCATATTCTAGACAAAATTAGCATAGACTGATTGCACTACTCCACTGACCGCTCGAAAGGGCGGTTTTTTTAGGGTTATTTAAAATGAAAAATAAAATCACAGACTTAAACAATCATTTATTTTCCCAGTTAGAAAAACTGCTTGATGAAGACTTAACCGATGAAGAACTTAATCGAGAAATTAAACGTGCCAATGCCGTATCAGGCATTGCGGCAAATATTATCGCAAGCAATGCGATTTCGCTTAAAGCAATGACATTGTTTGAAAATCGTCAAATTGAAAGAGAATCCCCTGATTTTCTAAGAATATCTAAGGCGCAAGGCGATGACCTCTAATGCGGAACGATTTAAATTCACCGATGAACATATTGCGTTTATTCGCTTACATTGGGATAAAAAGCCATCTGATCTAATTAAATTGTTTCAGCAACAGTTTGATTTATTAATAAATCGTAATGTTTTCTATAAATTAAAAAAGAAACACAATATTCCAAGCCTTAAGCATGCTAATCGTTACAGCAAAGAAGAACTTGCGTTCATTAAAGCGAATTGCACGTTAAATGAAAGAATCTTGGCTCAAAAAATGGAAGTTTATTTCAATAAACCATTTAATCCACACGCGTTAAATGTTTTGCGCGTGAAGAGACAATGGCTAACCGGACGAAGCGGTCGATTTGAGAAAGGTGAAAATTTAAAACCGATTGGCTTTGAGCGATATTGTAAAAATGCAAAATGTTGGTTAATAAAAGCAAGCATTAAACGTTATGAACGGAAATCGCATTATCTCTGGCGCAAAGCCGGTAGAAAAATTCCGCGTGGACATATTATTGATTACAAAGACGGCAATTCAAGAAATTGCACCCTTGAAAATCTCGAATTAATTTCACGTGTTGAAATGGCTTGGCGAAAGAAATTACAGTATCACCAACTCAATGATGAAATTAAACCCACCTTTTCCGCCTTTGTAAAACTCAAAGAAGGCATAAATCAACGTAAAAAAGAGAAAGATATGGAAGAAAATCAATCCCCCAATATTGCCACGCAGGAACCGACAACATTTACGTTTGAATTTACCGAACACGAATTGCAAACAATGGCGTGGGCGTGGTTTGCTTTATTGCGTGGCACGGAACTTTGCCAAGTGCTTCACCCCGCATTAAAACAAATTGGTTCGCACTACGCTGCTTCCGTTTATGGCATAGCTTACGAATATCGCAGTACTCTCCGTCACGCCCATAACGTATTGACACGCATTACAGAGCAATTTGAATGCGAGCAAGGAAATAACTGGCACGTATTAAAATATCTTCGCGCCTACGATCCTAAAAAAACGGGTTTTCAATTAGAAATTCTATAAAACAGCAAAAAATCCGACCGCACTTTTGAAAAATCGTGTGGCGGATTATTACACCCAAAATTCAACAAATCGACTAAAAAGGAAACAAAAATGAAAACCGAATTATTCAACGATCACTTCCAAAACTACAAACGCTACCACATCCCAAAAGCGCAGCTAGTCATCGCCGACATTCCCTACAATCTCGGTAATAATGCTTACGCTTCAAACCCTGAATGGTATGTAAACGGCGATAACAAAAACGGCGAAAGCGACAAAGCCAACAGTAGTTTTTTTGATACAGATAAAGATTTCCGCATTGACGAATTTATGCATTTTTGTTCAAAAATGCTCATCAAAGAACCGAAAGAACGCGGCAAAGCCCCTTGTATGATTGTGTTCTGCGCTTTCCAGCAAATCTCAATGGTGATTGATTACGCCAAGCAGCACGGCTTTAAAAATCACATCCCTTTGGTGTTTATTAAATCATCATCACCACAGGTGCTCAAAGCGAATATGAAAGTCGTCGGCGCAACAGAATATGCCTTGATTTTATACCGCGATAAACTGCCGAAATTTAACAACAACGGCAAAATGATTAAAAACTGGTTCGAATGGGAAAAGGACAACCGCAAGGAAATCCCTAAACTGCACCCGACACAAAAGCCCATTGCCGTGTTAAAACGCCTCATCGAAATCTTTACCGATGAGGGCGATGTAGTGATTGATCCAGTTGCTGGCAGTGCATCCACGCTACGCGCCGCACGAGAGCTTAACCGCCCGTCCTATGGCTTTGAAATCAAAAAAGACAGCTGCAAAATCGCAAAAGAAAAAATGCTTAATATCTAACAAGGAGCCCCAAATGAAACACTCGAAAACCCCATTACGCCAAGAAAAACAAAGCTTCACGCACTTTATGAAAGGCAGTGAAAAATGGCTAAACAGAATCTGCTATTTTCTCGCCGCCTTGATTATTGCCATGATTGTGGGTGGGATTAGCCTACACGCCAATGCCCACCCCACCGATTGGCACGATAACGAATTAAGCCAACAAATCCAACAAGAAACCCGATGTGAACTGAAAGGGGGCATATATGAAAATGGCGTATGTTTACCACCAAATCTCACACTGGCAGCAGAAAAAGAACTGCAGGATTACACCGCACAAAAACAAGCAGAAATTAACCGCACTTGGAGTAAACAATGAAACCTTCCGATGATTACTACTATCAACTCGATGCTGCACACCAACGTAAAGTGGATTGGCAAGCAGACTATGAAATCGCTTTAGATGAAGTCGCCACGGAAATTGACAATGATTTACAACAAGGCGACCAAACGCATTATCACGAACTCACGGAAATGCTGTGTGATAACGATAATTTCTGGCTTGCCATTGGTAGCGGTGCAAGTTATGAGCCTTATAGACAAGAGGCGATTAAGAAAATCGCCGAGCGTGAATTAAACGACAGAATGAATGATTATGACCTGGAGTAAAAAGGAAATTAATATGTTAGATCTGATTCTATCCACCGAAAGCCGTGTGCTTTCAACCAATATCACCGACTTTGAAAAACAAGCCGATCAATTTTTATCAACTCTCACCGTTAAATTTGAAACCGATGAAGATTTTGCAGCAGCAAAAGAAGAAGTAAAAATACTCAAAGAAGTTGAAGACAAAATCAGAAATTCAATTAAGTTAGCGCAAAGCGGTGAAATTGCGAAATTGATTGAATCGGCAGAAAAAATTGCCGAGAAATTCCGCGAAGAACGCTTAAAACGCGACAAGCTAGTTAAGTCAAAAGAATCTGAAATTAAAGAAAACATCGTAAACACGGCTTTTGAAAACATCAGCAAAGTGCGGTATGGCTACGAAAGCGATATATCAATCGCACTTGAGCGTACAATGCCGAAACAGGACTTGCTCAAACGTTTACACAACGCCACTGCTCGCCGTAGCACGTTGGCAACACTCACTAAAGCGGTACAAGCGGAGGAAAATTTAATCCTTGCTGAACTCGCTCAAGAATCTGCCCGATTAATCGCAAGACGAAAATTATTACCAGTATCGCACGAACATCTTTTCAAAGATTGGTTAGAGCTAATCACAAGCAACTGCGATTTAAAACCAATCGTAGAAGAACGTATTGAAATGGAAGAACAGCGAGAACAAGCCCGAATCGCACAAGCGCAAGCAGAAGCTGAAAAAGCAAAAACGGAAGAAGCCGATACTGAAAGTGCGGTAGAGAAAACGCAAGAAAATTTGACCGCACTTGCTGATGAGCAGCTGCAAGATTTCATCATTTCCATTCGATTAAATCAAATTACCAAATCACAAGCTATCGCAATAGCTCGTGGGCTAAAAGAACGATTTGGTGATGCAGTTAAGCTCAATAAAGTAAAAGAGGAGAAATAAAATGGCAACCGCACTTCAAACGCTAACAAATAAACTCGCAGATCGTTTTGATATGGGGGACGGTACTGGCTTAACCGATGTACTAACGAATACCGCTTTCCGTGGTCAGAAAGTTTCTCAAGACCAAATGACCGCACTTTTGGTTGTAGCGAATCAATATGGTTTAAATCCTTGGACGAATGAAGTTTACGCATTCCCCAATAATGGCGGTATTGTACCGATTGTGGGTGTGGACGGCTGGGCACGAATTATGAATGAACATCCACAATATGACGGAATGGATTTTTCTTTTAGCGAAAAAGGCGATAGCTGCACTTGCACAATCTACCGCAAAGACCGCTCTCGTCCAATTATCGTGACTGAATATATGGCGGAATGTCAGCGAAACACGCAGCCGTGGAAATCTCACCCTAAACGAATGTTACGCCACAAGGCTATGATCCAGTGCGCACGTTTGGCTTTCGGCTTTACTGGCATTTACGATCAAGATGAAGCGGAACGAATTGTAGAAACAAAAGATCCGATTAACGTTACACCGCAACCGACTGTAATTGAAACTCAAGCAGTAGAACTCATCACGCCTGAACAAATTGAACAAATCACCCAGTTAGTTGAAGTCACTCAATCAAATATGACTCAGCTATTAGCGGCAGCTGGCCGTGCACCAAGTCTTGAAAAGGTAACAAAAGCAAATGCCAAACATGTGATTGAAAAACTCCTAACCAAACTTGATAAACAGCAAGCTCAAGATGAACAACTTGGTGAGGATGTACCGATATGTTAGATGGACTCATCACACTCGATTGTGAACAAGGGACAGAGAAATGGCTTGCCGCACGATGTGGCATTCCTACCGCCACTGGCATTTCAAATATAGTCACGCCAACGGGTAAAAAATCGGGGAGCTATCTCCCCTATCTTGCCGAACTCATTGCTGAAAGCATTGAAGGCTTAAAAGAAAACTATAAATCAGAAGATATGGCGCGCGGCAACGAATTAGAACCATTTGCCCACGCTGCCTACGAATTTGAAACAGGCAATACAGTTGTTCAGGTTGGCGGTGTGTATCTTAATGCAGATAAAGATTTAATGATTAGCCCTGACGGATTAATCCCTAATCTACGCAAAGGGCTTGAAATCAAATGCCCTCAGATGAAAACGCACATCAAATACCTACTACAAGGCGGTGTACCACAGGAATATCTCATTCAAGTGCAATCTGCTCTTTGGGTAACTGGCTATGAGACATGGGATTTTGTCAGTTATTGCCCTGAATATTACAAACAACCGTTTTATTTATTCACGGCACAACGCGATCCAATTTTAATGAAAGCGTTCGACAAGCTCATCCCTGAATTTATCAAAACATTAAAAGCCTACAAGGCAATGGAGTAATCACTATGGCAATTAATACCAATATTGTCATTTTAACCGGACACTTAGGTGCCGATCCGGAAATCCGCCAATTCCAAAACAGCGGACAAATCGCCACGCTCAATCTTGCTGTGGGCGATGATTACCGCGACCAACAGAAAAATATTGTAAACCGCACCCATTGGATCACCGTGGTTATTCACGGCAATTATTCAGACGTAGCGCGACAATATCTACACAAAGGTTCAAAAGTAACCGTCACCGGCAAACTGGTGCAAGAAAACTGGCAAGACCAAAACGGCAACAACCGCAGCACGTTAAAAGTCGCCGCAAGAAGTTTTGAAATGCACGACTCTCGCACCAATAACGAACAAATACAATCCAAATCATCAACGCAACCCCAAGAAAAACCCACCGCCGCATCGGTGCAAAATGATGGGTTTGATGATGAAATTCCGTTTTAGGGGGGGAGAAAATGACTAAATTCATAAAACTAACTGGTTTAAGCATAAATCTAAAAGAAACGGATCGCGATCATCCGGGGCTAGGATGCACAAAAAAAGAAAGAGACGATTATTATCAATATCTCAAATAATTTTGTGCCAGTAAGGAGAACTATGATATTAAGAAATATCCTATGGTTTTTAATGTCGATGAAATTTCTATATTTGCAAAAAGAACAAGATTGAAATCAATTCCTGCTCTAGATTGTATTCCTCCTGATGATTTAAATTTAGGTTCTGTTATTAAAATTAAAAATAGAAATAACAATGAAAATTATCGTGGTCATGCTCCTGATGTAATCACTGTTGAAGAAAGTGTAGAGCAAATTCTTGAATTAATCCAAGCTGCTAGAACTAATACGGAGTAACAATATGAGATACCAATATATAACATTTGGCTCAGAAGAGCCTACGCTTGAAGAAATTAAAGAAAAATTAGCGAATGATGAAACGGCTGATTTTGAAAGCGAATACGGCAAGTATGCACTTGAATTTATTGCTCAAGACATTGTTAGTCAAAATTACGCAGACTGGGAATTAGATATTGATGACAATATTTACATCTCCATATTTCCGGAAGGTGAGCCGGAAAAACAGGAGTTATACAATGTATCTTTTTCTCTGGATATTAGTTTTGACACATCCCTTGAACGATATGGATTAGATTATGATGATTAATCAACTTTGAGCCGCGAAATAGCGGCTTTTTTTATTATCTAAATTTAAGAGACAAAAAATGACTGAAGAAAATAAAGAAATTATAGCTTATAAAGGGTTTCAGTAAGACTGGACTTGTATAGGTTATCAGTATGAGATAGGCAAAACGTATGTACATAAAGGTAATGTTAAGGCTTGTAAGAGTGGATTTCACGCCTGCGAATACCCGCTTGATGTGCTTAGCTATTACAGTCCAGCGGAAAGTAAATTTGCTGTAGTTAAAATGAGCGGCGAAACATCAAAAGATAGTGATGATACAAAAATTGCATCTGCAAAAATCACGATCGAAACCGAAATTAACTTACCGGAAATGGTAAAAAAAGCCGTTGAGTGGATAAAAGGTAAAGTTGATTGGGATGCTGCCAAGGTATCCAATACAGGCGATCTGTCGGTAGCAACCAATACAGGCGATTGGTCGGCAGCGGAAGTATCTGGCAAGCAATCTATAGCTGTTGCGCTTGGTTGGCAATCTAAAGCTAAGGCGAGTATCGATGGTGCGATTGTTTGTGTGTATCGCAATGATGATGGAGAGCTAATTCATATTAAAGCATCAAAGGTCGGTGAAAATAACATCAAAGCTGATACTTGGTACACGTTAGATGAGATAGGTGAGTTTGTTGAGGTTAAAGATGACTAAAAAACCATATAGAGAACCTATCTATGGTAGTGATAGATTCGTGGTTGAAGAACACTACTACGAAGATGATGCTTAAAATCTGCCGCTATTAATTAGCGGCTTTTTATTGTCCTCAACTCGGCTCGCTTAGGCGAGCTTTTTATTACCCCAAAAAAATAGGAGAAATAGAATGATTAGAAACAGTAGATGGACACCTGAGGTTCCACGCCCAACACTTAATGATGAACATTTATTTGCAGCCTTTTTAAAGGAGTGGGTAGAAAAAGAATACAAAGATGAAGTTAATTCAGACAAAAAGTACTTTGGAGATGAAGAATTTGATATTGAAGATTTTGGCATTTATCAAAGCATTTTAAAAGAGTGGAGCGGCGATAATGAAGACACCGCTGAAAATCTTATTAAATGGCAAGGCTGGGATTATCGCCAAGCCAAAGAATTTGAAGAAAAAAATCTTGAGTATGATTTTGATAAAGAAAATAACCGCCTATCTAAACAATGGGTAACTGACAATGTTTATACATTGCCTTTTTCTGTCGGTAGTCGCGTAAAATGGGGTTTAAAAGAAGGTATTATTATGGAGGATAAAAATAATAATTACCTACCTTTTGGAAAAGTGTGCGTATTAACAGATAAACAGGCAGCAGAAAATAAAAAATGGCAAGATCAAGGAATATCAAGTAGACATGGTGGTTATATTGTTAATTGGGAATCATTGGAATTGATAGAGGAAAAACAATGAACTTACTAAAATCCCTCGCCAGAAAAATCCTCAAAGAGGAACTCGAAAATAATAAATATCATTTTGAAAAATTAGGCAATGAAAATCTTGCCAAATCAAGACGCATTAAAGAGCTTGAAAGCGATAATGACCGCCTAAGAATTAAAGTAGAACAAATCCGACAGGACAATTTAAAACTCCGAGAAAATCGACCGCACTTTAAACATCATAAGAAAAAAGGAGGGAGAAAATGAATGAAATTAACATCAAAATCCCCTTACATAAATTCCAAGATTTAATGATTAGTCACGTCCGATACAGCTTGCCACGACATACTTATATCGTTAGCGAAACTATTCACGATGTTAAAACCTACTGGAGCGTGTTAAGCAGTAACACTCGAGAGGTAATTACGCGCGATATTAATGAGCATCTGAAACGCTGGGCAAGCGACCGAAATAACGCATTCCACAAACTTGACTACGATTCGTGGGAGGAACTATTTGACTGGATAAATGAAAGCCGCAGCAGCACATCAACAACAGTTACAACAGCAAAACCACTTGTACCTGTGTTGCCTGTGATTGATTTAAAACAGAGGGAAAGATGATTGTATGGGCTTTATTTGATAGTGGCAATGGTTGCTATACGCAAGGTGCGGAGCTATTTAATCAGTTAGTCAATCAGTCAGTCAATATATACCCTATCGGTATGGATATTGAGTGTAAAAATAATCACTTTATCAATCTTAATCTGGCTGATTATGGTCGTATGTTTGGCGATAACAAGCTATTCGATGAGCTTGATAAGCTACCTAAACCTGATTTGATTATAGCTAGTCCACCTTGTGAGAGTTGGTCAGTAGCTAGTGCGATGTGGGGAGGTAATGCAAGCTGGAAACAGGAAACCGGTGCAGTAAATCGTGAATTGTCTAAATTTACCGTGCGAGGACGAGCAGATTATGATTTACCTCATGTGCAATTTAAGTACGACCGCTCTTTCCTAAACCGCATTAATGGTGAGCTTTGTATATACAATACAATCGAGATTATCAAACGATATAAGCCTAAAGTTTATGTAATAGAAAATCCAGCAAGCAGTAAGATTTGGCATTATGTAAATGACATTCTCAATTTTCAGATTCCTTTTGATAATTTGGCACACTATAACTTGT
>ERZ1023307.17-NODE-17-length-87102-cov-876.714465_pt1 | contig 87102 bp, 90 predicted proteins | sample MGYA00380475_ERZ1023307 | MGnify/ENA primary metagenome ERZ1023307 (study PRJEB33173, sample SAMEA4830378) | metagenome | study: EMG produced TPA metagenomics assembly of the PRJEB25223 data set... | reverse complement strand
TATGCTATGCTATGCTATGCTATGCTATGCTATGCTATGCTATGCTATGCTATGCTATGCGTTGCGTTGCGTTGCGTTGCGTTGCGTTGCGTTGCGTTGCGTTGCGTTGCGTTGCTTTGTCCCCCGCATTGGGGAACTCAAGAGAACGTTGTCTGACACGAAGTGTAATATACAAATGCCTGCAAAATTGCAACAGCTGCAAGCATTTCAAACACACCTTTAGTATGATTTCAGGCACAATCTTTGCGCATCATAAGCTGTCGCTCCAAACCTATATATTCGCAATGAAGTCAAGGACATTTCCGCCTGCCAGCTTTAGCGAGACCTCAACGTACAGTACAAAACGGAGTTTACGTTGGCGCACAAAATTCGCGAGAGTTTGATTGTGCAGCGCGAGCTTTTCTCCCTAGCAGGAAAAGTACATATTGACGGCTCTTACGTATATTCTGCGCTACGTCCAAAGAATTAAAAAGCAGAACTTGTGGATAGACGTTTAAAAGCCAATACCAATCCAAACATGCGAGCGGTATTGGTCATACGTGAGCGTTATTCTGAGCAAGAAACTTATTCTAATTCGTAATTAGTCGAGTCGGTGCAAGGAAAACTATCACTTCCCCTATTCTCTCAGGTAACACTGAAATCGTGAAGAAATTAGCTCAAGTGTACATTAAGCCAAACGGTCGCATTCAGGCGGACGAAAATTCTTCTTATGATGAACTAATGATCAATTACGATTTGCAACGAGTGAACCATCAACGTGAATATCGTAGTGATGATTGTATCACTAATAATCTTGCTGAAAGTTACTTAGCTCGTTTTAAACGTATGTATTACGGACAAATCCACTCAGATGATTAACATTTATCTCGATAATTATGCGATCGAAGTCGCCTATCATGAAGGTACTCGTAAATTAGATAATTTAACCATTTTCAATGATGTGACCAGTAAGAGCCTCAGTACGTTATCAGATAATGTTTGGAACGGCTACTGGCAAGGCAATCATCGACAAGTAGAACGATTGGTAATTTAATGACAAAGAAAATCTATTTAAGCCAAATTCAGTCAAAAATTGACTGCTTGCAATGAGAGGGCAACCAAGTGCTAGAACATCTTGCTTTGGTGGAGAGTAAACACAATAAGCCACAAGCAGCCATTGAGGTCATGCAAGAAGAAACTACGATACGGAGCTTTATACTTATTAAACCCATAAACTCCATTTCAAAGGTCAAAGGCAAGTTACATCAAATGGTACTAGCAGAGAAGGTTCAACCAAACTATGAATTTACCGTTAATGAATTGATTAAGCTTGTCCTTATTCAAGATAAACAAGACCCCATCATTCAACCGAAACATACCGTTTCTGTTCGTGGAGCATTGAAACATTGGCTTAATAAAAGTGTCGTCGTACGATTAGCATTAAAAGCAAATGATGTGCGATGGAAATTGAAAATATAACTACATTGCCTTTAAACGCCAATAACACGTTTTCCTTTATAACTTTTTCTCAACCAATGAATGTTTAACAAGATGATTTAGTGTGCTATGCGTTCGAGGTATACCTTTATCAATAGGCTGGTTATCTAATTTCAGTGCTTGAAGGGTCATTTCATTCGTATGAAAGCATTTTTCAGATTGCTTTTTAAGGATATGCGCCACCAATTGGCGTGGTGATGACTGAAAATGGATATTGCGAGATTTCTTACTTAATGAAAAATCTGAATCTTTTGCGTGGTTTAGCGCAGTTTGATAGCCTAAAATTTTTTGATTTAATTCCCTTATCTTTTCTTCAAATTCCGCTCGTTCTTGTTCTGCAAGAGAAAGTTATTCAATCAATAATTTTTCTAACGCATTAATTTTTTTCTTACCTTTAAATTACAATGAAGTAAGAAAAATGTAGCAGAAACATTTAGTTAAATCTTTGTGCAACTGCTACATAATACCGGAAATTTTTACCGCACTTTTCAATTAGTTTTCTTGTTTTTTCACTTCATCCCATAACAAATCTAATTCAATAAGTGGCACATTATTCACTTGCTTACCTTGTTGTTGAACCGCTTGTTCTACTGCTCGAAAACGACGTTCAAATTTTAAATTTGCTTTCCGCAATGCATCTTCAGGATCACATTTTAAGTGTCGAGCAAGATTGACGGTTGCGAACAATAAATCGCCGATTTCCTCTTCGACTTTATTTTGTTCAATCGAAGTGCGGTTAATTTCAGCTTGAACTTCTTCTAATTCTTCCCGCACTTTGTCAAATACGGGGGAAATTTCTTCCCAATCAAACCCTACTTTTGAACAACGTTTTTGTAATTTTGCCGCTCGCATAAGAGAAGGCAAAGCACGAGGCACATTATCTAAAATAGAGGTTTCTGCACTTTTACCTTGTTTTTCTTTGGCTTTCATTTCATTCCAACGGGAAAGAGCTTCTGTTTCGTCCCCCGCTTTTGCATCGCCAAACACGTGAGGATGACGGCGCACAATTTTTTCAGCGACATCTTGCAATACATCATCAAAAGTAAAGTATTTATCTTCCCTAGCAAGCTGACTGAAGAAAACGACTTGTAACAATAAATCCCCTAATTCTTCGCGTAAATTTGGTATGTCTTTTTTCTCAATCGCTTCAATTACTTCGTAAGTTTCTTCCGTTAAACAAGAAATCATAGATTCATAATTTTGTTTTAAATCCCAAGGGCATCCGCCATTTGGATTGCGAAGTTGGGCGATGAGTTGAATAAAATCTTGAATGGAGTAGTGCATAATTTGGTTTCCTTTGATGGAATGTTTTGGATAGTATAACGAACAAGAAAAATGGTGCAAATGCCGTCGCTTTTTAGGCGTATTTTCTTTATACTTTGCGCATTGAAATACTATTGATAAAGCTGGGAAAAATGGAAAAAATTATTATTGATCATGATCGTTTTCTTCGCACAATTTCGCGTATTTCTCACGAAATTATTGAAAAACATCAAACCTTAGATGATCTTGTTATTGTTGGGATTAAACGCCGTGGCGCGGAAATTGCAGAATTATTACAACGTCGAGTTGAAGAGTTAAGTGGTATAAATTTACCTTCAATGGAACTGGATATCACCTTTTATCGCGATGATTTAACCTTGGTTGATCAGGAAGATAAAATGCCAGTTTATAGTGGTTCATCACAATATTTGAATATTCAAGATAAAACCGTCATTTTGGTTGATGATGTGTTGTTTACTGGTCGAACCATTCGATCGGCAATGGATGCGCTTACTGATTTTGGTCGTGCTGCAAAAATTGAATTAGTGATTTTTGTTGATCGTGGCCATCGTGAATTACCCATTCGTGCTGATTACGTAGGTAAAAATGTGCCAACAAGCCGTGATGAACTTGTACAAGTTCGCACTGAAAAACAAGATGGCTGTTACGAAGTTGCTATTCTAGGGAAATAAATCTTATCTATTGTGAACCTTCAATAGAATTGTTACTCTAACCAACGTTATGGACTCTTTTTTGATGAGATGAAAATGAAAAAATTTATTCTAAAATCTTTTTTATTGGCTACTTTGGGATGTGTCGCTTTCGCTTCTATGGCACAAGCGGAGGAACGTGTTGTCGCAACAGTAGATGGTATTCCTGTTTTAGAAAGCCAAGTGCGTGCCAATATGGGTAAAAAAGGTGATCGCCAAAGTGCGATTGATAAAATTATTGATGATATTTTGGTGCAAAAAGCAGTTCAAGAATCGGGAGTAAAAATTGATCCTCGTGAAATTGATCATATTGTGGAAGACACCGCAGCTAGAAATGGCTTAACTTATGGTCAATTTTTGGATGCGTTAGATTATCAAGGCATTTCATTAAATGCATTTCGTCAGCAAATTGCCAATCAAATGGTGATGGGGGCTGTACGCAACAAAGCTATTCAAGAAAGCATTGATGTAACGCGTGAAGAAGTTGTCGCACTCGGTCAAAAAATGTTAGAAGAAGCGAAAGAAAAGGGTACGGCACAGAAAGTTATGGGGAAAGAGTATGAAGTTCGCCATATTTTGTTAAAACTTAATCCATTGTTAAATGATGCTCAAGCAAAAAAACAATTAGCTAAAATTCGTTCTGATATTATTGCAGGTAAAACAACTTTTGCTGATGCCGCATTAAAATATTCTAAAGATTATTTATCGGGTGCGAATGGCGGTAGTTTAGGTTATGCGTTCCCAGAAACTTATGCACCACAGTTTGCGCAAACCGTCGTGAAAAGTAAACAAGGTGTGATTTCTGCACCATTTAAAACTGAGTTTGGTTGGCATATTTTGGAAGTAACTGGCGTACGTGATGGCGATCTTACAGCAGAAGCCTACACACAAAAAGCATATGAACGTTTAGTTAATACTCAATTACAAGATGCGACGAACGATTGGGTTAAAGCATTGCGTAAAAGAGCGAATATTCAGTATTTTAATAAATAACAAAGTATCAAAAATAAAGGGGCTTAATTGCCCCTTTTGTTGTTTTTTATTTTCTCTTTCTTATAGCTTATGAAGAAATTTTTAATTGCGATTTTACTTTTAATTTTGATTTTAGCGGGCGTGGTCAGTTTTGGTTATTATAAAATTATTGAATTTGTCAAAACTCCGGTAAATGTGCAGGCAGATCAGCTTTTAACTATTGAACGTGGCACAACAGGTTCAAAATTAGCCACACTTTTTGAGCAAGAAAAGTTAATTGATGATGGGAAATTATTACCTTATTTGCTGAAGTTGAAACCTGAGCTAAATAAAATAAAAGCAGGGACTTATTCTCTTGAGAATGTTAAAACTGTGCAAGATTTACTGGATTTGCTTAATTCAGGTAAGGAAGTGCAGTTCAATGTAAAATGGATTGAAGGAAAGACCTTCAAGGATTGGCGAAAAGATCTCGAAAATGCACCGCACTTGGTGCAAACCTTGAAAGATAAGCGTAACGAAGAAATTTTCACATTACTTGACTTGCCAGATGTTGGTCAAAATCTTGAACTAAAAAATGTGGAAGGTTGGCTTTATCCTGATACTTATAATTATACGCCTAAATCCACAGACTTGGAGCTACTGAAACGCTCAGCAGAGAGAATGAAAAAGGCGTTAAATAAGGCTTGGAACGAGCGCGATGAGGATTTACCGTTAGCGAATCCTTATGAAATGTTGATTTTGGCTTCTATCGTGGAAAAAGAAACGGGTATTGCTAATGAGAGAGCAAAAGTGGCATCTGTATTTATCAACCGTTTAAAAGCAAAAATGAAATTACAGACGGATCCAACGGTAATTTATGGTATGGGCGAAAATTACAATGGGAATATTCGCAAAAAAGATTTAGAAACCCCAACGCCTTATAATACGTATGTGATTGATGGATTGCCGCCAACGCCTATCGCTATGCCAAGCGAAAGTTCGTTACAGGCTGTTGCAAAACCTGAAAAAACAGATTTTTATTATTTTGTGGCAGATGGTTCTGGTGGGCATAAATTTACCCGAAATTTGAATGAACATAACAAAGCGGTGCAAGAATATTTACGCTGGTATCGCAGTCAGAAAAATGCCAAATAAGAGTGCGGAAGAAAATATGAAAGGAAAATTTATTGTCATTGAAGGTTTGGAAGGTGCGGGGAAAAGCTCTGCTCATCAGTCTGTTGTGCAAGTCTTGCATGAACTGGGTATTCAAGATGTCGTATTTACACGAGAACCTGGTGGAACGCCACTGGCTGAGAAATTACGTCATCTCATCAAACATGAAACCGAAGAACCCGTGACAGATAAAGCAGAGTTATTAATGCTTTATGCGGCTCGTATTCAGTTGGTGGATAACGTGATTAAACCTGCTTTAATGCAAGGAAAATGGGTGGTAGGTGATCGCCACGATATGTCATCTCAGGCGTATCAAGGTGGCGGACGTCAATTAGACCCTCATTTTATGCTCACCTTGAAAGAAACCGTATTAGGTGATTTTGAGCCAGATCTCACAATTTATTTGGATATAGATCCGATTGTCGGTTTAGCGCGAGCTCGTGGACGTGGTGAATTAGATCGTATTGAGCAAATGGATTTGGATTTTTTTCACCGTACTCGAGCACGCTATTTAGAGTTAGTAAAAGATAATCCAAAAGCAGTAATGATTAATGCAGAGCAGAGTATTGAACTTGTTCAAGCTGATATCGAAAGAGCGGTTAAAAATTGGTGGAAATCAAACGAAAAATGACCGCACTTTCAGAATAAAAAAATCGGCAGAAAATTTTCCTGCCGATTTTTTTGTTACTACTAAACTTAAAACGTCCACTGTAAATTCAGCGCACCTTGTTTAGCGTGGTGATGTTTGCCTGTTTGGCGATTGAATGTGGCTTGTAAAGTTAAGTGAGATTTGATTTTCACTGCTATACCAAATTGGCTTTCAATCGCGGTTTTGTTGTTTATTACTCGACGCTCTCCGTCTATTTCCACGCCGAACGGTTTACTGTGGTAAAGCGTGTTCACAGCGGCGAAAGGCTGAATGACGATATTTTTATTGAGTAAAAATTGCGCTTTAGCTTGAACGCCCACTCGGCTTTGTAATTGACGAGAGCCAAGTAGATTCACTTGGGAATTTTCGCTATCGCTGAATTTTCCGTTTACCCCCAAATAAGTCAGCTGTGCCTGTGGTTGTAGGTAAAAACGAATTTGAGTTCCTTTCCCCGTTAAGTGTTCTGCTAATAAAGCATTGTAACCGGCTTCAATTGAGGCGGTGATACCTTTTGAAGTAAAGCGTTCTGTACCATCTTCAGTGTTAATGCGGTGGCGGAAGCGTTGATATTGTACCCAGCTGTCAATATATGCCCCTGTTTGTTTATCTTGAAGCTGATGCCAAGTGGCGTAAAAACCAGTACCAAAGCCTTTCATATTTCCCGTTGTAAGATTATCTGTATCTGGATTGCGGAAAGTGCTGCGTTGTTCTGCTTGTCCACCCATTAAGCCAACGGAAAATTGATTACTTTCGTTTTGCCGCGTGAATACTTCGCCGCCGAGTTGCACACCTTTTCGATAGCCTTCTACAGGTGCCGTTTTGCCTTGTACCCATTGGCTGGAATGTCCGTCAATCACACGTAACCACAAGCCTTTGCGCGGTAAAGTGCGGTCAAAAATATCGCTGTTTTTGTCGTTTAAACGCAAGGCGAATAAGGTATTGGCGGCTTGGGCTTGTTGTGCATAGGAGGCGACAAGATGAGTTGGAATTGCGAGTTTTTCTACACCGATACAAAAACCGTTTGGACATTGTCGTAAAAATAAACGATATCTGCCTTTTTTATATTCTTCTAAAAGATAAAATGCATTCGGTTCAACATCGGTTTCTGTTTTGATGAGTTGTCGGTAAGTCAGGTTTTTTAAATTGTTTAAGGCTTTTTCTTCAAAAACAATAGCCGTTTTCCCTTTTACCTTGCTTTTTAACGTTAATACGGGCTTGTCAGCCTCTCTTTCGCTTAAATCATAAGCAAAGTGAATACTTGACGAACCCAAATAACCCTCACTGCATCCCGAGTCATCACAATGAACGCTTGGCACGCCACTCTGATAACCTATATCTTTGCCATATGCACTTTGAAAATATTTTTCGACTGATGGGGTATTATCGGAGGTTGGTCTAATGCGACTTTCGCCTACAACAAGGCTTTCATTTTTTGTGTTAAAACGAATATGACTATTGTATAAATGCAAATAACTGACATCAGAATCCCAACGGGGTTCCCAAAGAGAATTTTCTAGTTTTAATTCGTAGAGATGAATAACTTGTCCAATGACGTGAGAATTTTCGGAAACTTTTAATCCAGGAAAAGGGAGAGCGAGCATAGATCCATCCAGATATACATGTGAACGTCTTATGTACTGTTTATAATACAAGTCAGCAACATTACCAACAGCAAGAATTTCACTGTTAATATTGCTATGTTTTACTGTTCCATAAGACTTGAAAATACCATTACCATATTCTAGATGTGTGACGTCACCTACTTTTCCATTTTTTGGGTAAAAAATATATTTCCAATAGGTAGTATCCTCTTTTTTTAAGATTGCTCTGAGTTTATTAATATATTGTTTAGCTTCTTCTTCCGTATTGCCATTTCTTTCTTTAACGCCAAATCCCTGCACGAAAGCAGCCGTGTAGCCGGGGGTATAAGGGCTGTCGAAAAAAGAGAGCTTTTTGTCAGGATTAATATTATCTAAGCTACTAAAACTCTTGTCATACAAAATTGGATACACGAAATTTCCTGTTGCCGCCCCCTCAATGTCATGACTGAGAATAGGTTTTCCATCAAAATCATTTCCTAGATCTTTTGGCAAATCAAGCCTGAATAGATCATCTTTCCAATATTCACTATTTCTATCGCGGAGTTTTTTTAAGCGGGTAATTTCATCATCAGTGAGCTTGGTTTTGTCGTAAACGTAATCAACAGCCAAAAGCGGAGAGGTATAAAGAATAGAAAAAAATAGACTTACAATAAATGATTTTTTAAACTTCTGCTTGCTTGCTTGCTTGCTTGCTTGCTTGCTTGCTTGCTTGCTTGCTTGCTTGCTTCGAGTTTCATAATAAATTTTCCTTTGTCAAGTAAAAATAAATGGGGCGTGGATTCTAGTATAAAACTGAACAAAAAAATACCATTTGGTTCAAATTTTTTCTATTTATTTCTTATTTATTAAAAGTAAACGTTTGCTTTTTGCTATTTTGTCAAGCCAGTTTGAAAATGTGTATAATTGCCCTCGTTATTTACAAAAATTTCAGGAAAAATGACCGCACTTTACCCTTGGCTAATGCCAATTTATCATCAAATTGCTCAAACCTTTGACGAAGGTTTGGGGCATCATGCCGTGCTGATTAAAGCGGATGCTGGTTTAGGTGTAGAAAGTTTATTTGATGCACTTGCACAGAAAATAATGTGTGTGGCTCAAGGCGATAAACCTTGTGGTCAATGCCATTCTTGTCATTTAATGCAAGCCCATAGCCATCCAGATTATCATGAATTAAGCCCTATTGACGGCAAGGATATTGGCGTCGATCAAGTGCGCGATATTAATGAAATGGTTGCGCAGCACGCACAACAAAATGGCAATAAAGTGGTGTATGTGCAAGGAGCGGAACGTTTAACGGAAGCAGCTGCCAATGCGTTATTGAAAACATTGGAAGATCCTCGTCCAAATACTTATTTTTTGCTTCAAACGGATAGTTCAGCTAGTTTATTAGCAACCATTTACAGTCGATGCCAAGTGTGGAATCTGTCTGTGCCTAATGAACAAATGGCTGTTGATTGGTTGAAATCAGAAAGTGCGGCAGAAAATCAGGAAATTTTGACCGCACTTGCGATGAATCTTGGACGACCGCTTTTAGCCTTAGAAACGTTACAACAAGGGCTGATTGAACAGCGTAAAAACTTCTTACGTCAATTTTGGGTGTTCTATCGCCGACGTTCGCCATTAGAATTGCTTCCGTTGTTTGATAAAGAACGCTATGTTCAGCAAGTGGATTGGATTTTGGCTTTTCTTTCCGATTGTTTAAAACGGAAACTTGAAATTGATAGTCATCGACAAGTTGCCGATCTTGGGCGTGGTATCGAACAATTCAGCGATGAGCAAACCGCTCTTGGTTTATTACAAGCCATTAAAATTATGCAAAAAGTGCGGTCAGATTTGCTGACGATTAATGGTGTGAATGTTGAATTAATGCTATTAGATGGCTTGACGCGATTAGTCACCGAAGTATTTGAAAATCAATAAATTAAAAAGATATATCGCCTAGGGAATTTTAGTCTTAGGCATAAGGAAAATAATTATGTTCATTGTTGACTCCCACTGCCATTTAGATGCGTTGGATTATGAAAATTTACACAAAAATATCGCAGATGTGGTGGAAAAAGCACGTGCGTGTGATGTGAAACATTTGCTCGCCATTGGTGTAACCTTAAGCCGCTTTGAGCAGGCTTATGACTCTTTACGCAAATTTAATAATGTCTCCCTTGCTTGTGGTGTGCATCCACTGGATTTTGAAGAAGAACCTTATGACGCAGAACGTTTATTGCGTTTGGCGCAAGATCCGAAAGTGATTGCTATTGGCGAAATTGGCTTAGATTATTATTACAGCTCAGACAATAAAGCGGCACAACAAGCGGTGTTTGGTAGCCAAATCGATATTGCAAACCAATTAGATAAGCCTGTAATTATTCATACACGTTCGGCAGGCGATGACACCATTGCAATGTTACGCCAACACCATGCTGAAAAGTGCGGTGGCGTTATTCATTGTTTTACGGAAACCATGGAATTTGCGAAAAAAGCGTTGGATTTAGGTTTTTACATTTCTTGTTCTGGTATTGTAACCTTTAAAAATGCCGAAGCGATTCGTGAGGTTATTCGTTATGTACCAATGGATCGCTTATTGGTGGAAACGGATTCGCCTTATCTTGCACCAGTGCCTTATCGAGGAAAAGAAAATCAACCCGCTTATACGAGAGAAGTATGTGAATACGTGGCAATCTTAAAGGGCGTTTCTGCCGAGGCGTTTGCTCAAATCACTACAAAAAATTTCGAGCGTTTATTTAAAATTCGTGTAGAATAAATGAACAGTTCTGACAAGGGAAAAGTATGCGAAAGTTTTTTAAATATTTCTTATTTATTGTTGTTTTTTTATTCCACGGTTTTATGTTTTCTGTGGTGAATTATGTATTTCCTCATTACGATGTGACGCGTGTTACTGGCGTAGAAGTTAAACGTGTTGATAAAGATGGGCCAATCACCAAATCGAATCCAGCTGATAGCCCAACACGTGATGTGTATTACATCAATACGCAAAATGACGATGGCAAAATTATGGTGTATCGCAATGAAGATACGCGTTGGGGTTTCCCGTTCTACTTCAAATTTGGTTCAGCCAATTTACAGGCTGAAGCGCAGGCTTTGGGGAATGACAACAAACTTGTGCAAATTAAATACTATGGTTGGCGTATTACGATGATAGATGAATATCGCAATGCAACTTCAATTAAAGAAATTACTGTTGATGATACACCAAGCAATCCGATTGTTTCGTGGATTTTATATGTATTCTTGCTGGCGACATTATTTTTGTCTATCCAATTTATTCGCGGCTGGTTTGACAGCGACAAGTAATCTCCCAAACGGCCGCAAAGTGCGGTCGTTTTCTTTTATATTTTTGAGTAATGATTATGGAATTATTTCATACTATTTTAGCGATTGTGGCTTTAATTTTAAGTAGTGCAGTTGTTTCTTCTGCTGAAATTTCTCTAGCGAGTTCTCGCAAGTTAAAATTGCAATCTCTTGCGAACGAAGGCGACGTGCGCGCGCTTCAAGTGCTTAAATTGCAAGAGCATCCTGGTCGTTTTATTACGGTGGTTCAAATCGGTTTGAATATGGTGGCGATTTTGGGTGGGGGAATTGGCGAAAGTGCGTTAAGTCCTTACATTGCAGATATTTTAAATCGTTCTTTTGAAGGAAGTTGGATTGAGCCAACCGCCTCTACAATCGCTTTTATATTAGTGACTTGTTTGTTTATTTTATTTGCTGATCTTATTCCAAAACGTATTGCTATTACTTATCCTGAAATGGTGGCGTTGCGCGTTGTGGGTATTATGAATTTTAGTATGTATGTGTTTAAACCGCTTGTGTGGTTATTTGATACGCTTGCTAATGCCTTTTTTCGTCTATTTCGCATTTCTACTGTGCGTGAAGATGGCATGACCTCTGAAGATATTTTCGCCGTAGTTGAAGCAGGCGCAGAAGCTGGTGTGTTGAAAACTCAAGAGCATTATTTGATCGAAAACATTTTCGATATGCAAGCCCGTACAGTAACTTCCACCATGACAACCCGTGAAAACATCGTATATTTAGACCGCACTTTTTCTCGCCAAGAAGTCATGGATACGCTTTCTCGTAATTCTCATTCTAAAATTGTGATTTGTGACAATGGCCTTGATAAAATCTTAGGTTATATCGAATCCCATACCTTGCTCACAATGTATTTGCAAAATGAAAATGTGGTGCTCACAGATCCTAAACTACTCCGTAAAGCATTATTTGTGCCTGATACGCTTTCTCTTTACGAAGTGTTGGAATTGTTTAAATCTACTGGCGAAGATTTTGCCATTATTGTGAATGAATATGCTCTTGTGGTGGGTATTGTTACACTAAATGATGTGATGAGCATTGTTATGGGGGAATTGGTTTCTAACGAAGAAGAATATATTGTGAGCCGTGATGAAAACTCGTGGCTGATTGATGGCGCAACGCCATTAGAAGAAGTTACTCGAGTATTAGATATTGCTTATTTTCCCGATGAAGAAAACTACGAAACCATCAGTGGTTTTATGATGTATATGTTACGTAAAATCCCGAAAAAAACCGATTCTGTGGTTTACGGAAAATACAAGTTTGAAGTGATTGATACAGAAAACTTTAAAATCGATCAGATTTTGGTGTCTTTAGTTAAAGAGCAGGAGTAGAAGTGCGGTAAATTTTTATCCATTTTTCTACAAAATTATGTTATAAAACCATAAAAATATGAGGTTAAATATGGAACTAAGACAACAAATTCCAACGGGCTGTATTAAACAATTCGGGCAATTTGGCGTGCCTTATGTGGTTGGCGAGGTTGCGGAATTTTTGCCAGATGGCGATGCGTTGGTAAATATCACATTGTTACAATCTGGAGAAAAAGATATTTATCGCTTATCTCACTTACTTGAAGATCCCGAAGCTGAATAAGGAAAACTATGTACGCGATTGCTTTTGATTTAGTTGTAAAAGACACTCAAGATTATCATCCAAAAGGTGTTCAGCAGGCTTATACAGACATTGGTGCGGTTTTAGCAAAATTTGGTTTTGTTAGAGGAAGTTTATATACCAATACAAATGAAGATATGGCAAACCTTTTTCAGGCAATGAATTCGCTAAAACAGTTGGCGTGGATTTCTCAGTCGGTACGAGATATTCGTGCTTTTCGTATTGAGCAATGGTCTGACTTCACTGACTTTATACGAAGTTAAGCATTTGTTTAAATGGGGCTTATAGGCTTCCTTGCTTAATCCCATGCAGCCAGTATAATGGCTGCGTTTTTATTGGTTCTCAATTAGGTATGACTATGTTTAAAAAAATCTCTGTTTTATTTTTTGTGTTAATGTTGGCAGGTTGCTCTTCTTGGTCGTCTATTACTAATTATGTTCCATTTATGGGGAATGATAAAAAAGTGATTGATTTAGATAAAGATAAAATCGATCAGAAATCCTATGCAGCAGCTTATGAAGCGACTGTGGCGACATATAAAGGTCGTGTGAATGAAAATTTCTTTGTAGATAATTTTGCAAGTGGTGCGAATGACTGGTATTTAGGTCGTATTTTAGTTCCTGTGAAACAAATTCAAGATAAACTTTACACTGGCGGACATGATTCTGATGTATATGCTTATTATAGTGGCGTGTTACATGCGGAAGCATTGCAAGCTAATCTTAAACGTTTGAGTGCAAATTGTTGGGAAAAAGTGGATTCGCAAAGTATGGCTCAAGGTATTTATGATGCGATGCGTGATTTACAAAAAGGCGAAGCGCGCGGAGAAAATGATGAATATATTGTGCAAGGTAGTGAAGTGCTGCTGAAAGCCTGTACATCTAAATAATTGTTTTTCTAAGCTGCTGGTCGATTTGTTTCATCCGCAGCTTTCTTTTTAAATTATTAAGGAGCAAGAATGTTAGAACTTTCGGAAAGCAACATTCATTTAAATGCTAACGCAGCTGATAAACAACAAGCAATTGAAATGGCAGCGTCCGCATTAGTTCAAGCAGACAATGTGGAAAATGGTTATTTGCAAGGAATGTTAGCACGTGAGTTGCAAACCTCTACCTTTTTAGGCAATGGTATTGCTATTCCTCACGGCACCTTGGATACTCGTTCGATGGTAAAGAAAACGGGCGTGCAAGTGTTTCAATTTCCTCAAGGAATAGAATGGGGCGAGGGAAATATTGCTTATGTCGTAATTGGTATTGCGGCGCGATCTGATGAACATTTGTCTTTGTTACGCCAACTTACTCAGGTTTTGAGCGATGAAGATACCGCAGCGAAATTAGCAAAAATAACTGATGTGGATGAATTTCGCACGATTTTAATGGGCGAGATAATTGAGCCATTTGAAATTCCTGCTGCCAATATCAGTTTAGATATAGATACCCAAAGTTTATTAACTTTAGTCGCGATTAATGCGGGTCAATTACAGGTGCAAAGTGCGGTAGAAAATCGCTTTATTTCTGAAGTGATTAATAATGCGGCATTACCGCTTGGCAAAGGGTTATGGGTAACGGATTCTGTCGTAGGAAATGTGAAAAATGCCTTAGCATTTAGTCGTGCCAAAACGATCTTTAGCCACAATGGCAAAGCCGTAAAAGGCGTGATAACTGTTGCAGCTGTCAGTGATCAAATTAATCCAACTTTAGCGCGTTTATTAGATGATGAGGTTCAAACAACCTTGCTCAATGGTAATTCAACAGAAATTTTGACCGCACTTTTGGGTTTAGCGTGTGATGTTAAAACTCAATCCGTAGAAGGTGCTGTTGTAGGAACTTTTACAATTCGTAATGAACACGGTTTACATGCTCGTCCAAGTGCAAATTTGGTTAATGAAGTGAAAAAATTCACTTCTAAAATTACTGTGCAAAATCTTACTCGTGAAAGTGAAGTCGTCAGTGCAAAAAGCTTGATGAAGATTGTTGCGCTCGGTGTAACGCAAGGACATCGTTTACGTTTTGTGGCAGAGGGGGAAGATGCAAAACAAGCGATAGAATCATTGGGCAAAGCGATAGCCAATGGCTTGGGCGAGAATGTTTCGGCAGTGCCACCGTCTGAACCCGATACCATTGAGATTATGGGCGATCAAATTCATATACCTGCGGTAACAGAAGATGATAATTTGCCAGCAAATGCCATTGAGGCCGTGTTTGTGATTAAAAATGAGCAAGGTTTGCACGCTCGCCCAAGTGCAATATTGGTAAACGAAGTGAAGAAATATAATGCTTCCGTAGCAGTTCAAAACCTTGATCGTAATTCTCAATTAGTCAGTGCTAAAAGTTTGATGAAAATTGTGGCATTAGGCGTAGTGAAAGGGACTCGTTTACGTTTTGTTGCGACGGGCGAAGAAGCGCAACAAGCTATTGACGGAATCAGTGCTGTGATTGAATCGGGTTTAGGGGAATAGTATGGCAAGCGTCGTAACCATTACCTTAAATGCCGCCTATGATTTAGTTGGGCGTTTAAATCGTATTCAACTTGGCGAAGTAAATACGGTAGAAACATTGGGCTTATTCCCTGCTGGAAAAGGCATTAATGTCGCAAAAGTACTAAAAGATTTAGGCGTTAATGTTGCAGTCGGTGGCTTTTTGGGCAAGGATAATTCAGCTGATTTCGAGCAAATGTTTAATCAGCACGGTTTGGAAGATAAATTCCACCGTGTGGATGGCAAAACACGTATCAATGTAAAAATTACCGAGACTGAAGCGGATGTGACAGATTTAAATTTCTTGGGATATCAAATAAGCCCACAAGTTTGGCAACAATTTGTAACGGATTCTTTGGCTTATTGTTTAGATTATGACATTGTCGCAGTTTGTGGCAGTCTACCTCGAGGTGTATCTCCTGAATTATTTGCTGATTGGTTGAATCAGCTTCATCAAGCTGGCGTTAAAGTGGTTCTTGATAGTAGCAATGCTGCGCTCACCGCTGGATTAAAAGCGAAACCTTGGTTAGTAAAACCCAATCATCGAGAACTTGAGGCTTGGGTTGGTCATCCATTAAATAGTCTTGAAGAAATTATTGCCGCTGCACAGCAACTCAAAGCGGAAGGCATTGAAAACGTAATTATTTCAATGGGCGCAAAAGGTTCTTTATGGATTAATAATGAAGGCGTGCTCAAAGCCGAACCAGCAAAATGTGAAAATGTCGTGAGTACCGTTGGAGCAGGCGATTCAATGGTAGCAGGCTTAATCTATGGTTTTGAAAAAGGTTTATCGAAAATAGAAACTTTAGCTTTTGCTACGGCTGTGTCCGCTTTTGCGGTATCTCAGAGTAACGTCGGTGTGAGTGATTTGAGTTTACTTGACCCCATTTTAGAAAAAGTACAAATAACGATGATTGAAGGATAGTATGAAGTTATTTTTAACCCAATCAGCTAATGTAGGCGATGCGAAAGCCTATTTATTACATGAAGTTTTTCGAGCTGCTGCACAAAAAGCAAATGTCTCTATTGTAGAAACACCAGCCGAAGCAGATCTTGTTCTTGTATTTGGTTCTGTCTTACCAAATAATCCCGCTTTAGTCGGTAAAAAAGTCTTTATTATCGGCGAAGCTATAGCCATGATTTCTCCTGAAGTCACGCTGGCAAATGCCTTAGCCAATGGGGCTGATTATGTTGCACCGAAAAGTGCGGTGAGTTTTACAGGTGTTTCTGGTGTAAAAAATATTGTTGCGGTAACTGCTTGTCCGACAGGCGTTGCTCATACGTTTATGTCAGCCGAAGCGATTGAAGCCTATGCGAAAAAGCAAGGTTGGAATGTAAAAGTTGAAACCCGTGGTCAAGTTGGGGCTGGCAATGAAATTACTGCAGAAGAAGTCGCGGCGGCTGATTTGGTATTTGTTGCAGCAGATATTGATGTGCCTTTAGATAAATTTAAAGGTAAGCCAATATATCGCACTTCAACAGGATTAGCCCTGAAGAAAACCGAGCAAGAATTTGATAAAGCATTTAAAGAGGCCAAAATTTTTGATGGTGGAAATAATGCAGGAGCGAAAGAAGAAAGCCGTGAGAAAAAAGGTGTGTACAAACACTTAATGACTGGCGTTTCTCATATGTTACCGTTAGTGGTTGCTGGTGGATTGTTGATCGCGATTTCCTTTATGTTCAGTTTTAATGTAATTGAAAATACAGGAGTTTTTCAAGATCTTCCCAATATGTTGATGAATATCGGTAGTGGTGTGGCGTTCAAGTTAATGATTGCCGTGTTTGCCGGTTACGTTGCATTTTCTATCGCGGATCGTCCAGGGCTTGCAGTTGGTTTGATTGCTGGGATGCTGGCAAGTGAAGCGGGTGCAGGGATTCTTGGCGGTATTATTGCGGGTTTCTTAGCGGGCTATGTGGTGAAAGGGCTAAATGTGATTATTCGATTGCCAGCAAGTCTGACTTCATTAAAACCGATTTTAATTTTACCGCTCTTAGGTTCGATGATTGTTGGTTTGACGATGATTTACCTCATCAATCCACCAGTGGCTGAAATTATGAAAGAGCTAAGTAATTGGCTTACTTCAATGGGCGAAGTGAATGCGATTGTGTTAGGCGCAATTATCGGCGCAATGATGTGTATCGATATGGGCGGACCAGTAAATAAAGCAGCGTACACTTTTTCGGTTGGATTGATTGCTTCCCAAGTTTATACACCAATGGCTGCGGCAATGGCCGCAGGTATGGTTCCTCCAATTGGTATGACAGTTGCCACTTGGATTGCTCGCAATAAATTTACCGTTAGCCAACGCGATGCGGGGAAAGCATCATTTGTTCTTGGTTTATGTTTTATTTCTGAAGGTGCATTACCATTTGTGGCAGCAGATCCAATTCGAGTCATTATTAGCTCTGTGATTGGTGGTGCGGTGGCTGGTGCGATTTCAATGGGATTAAATATTACCTTACAAGCTCCGCACGGCGGATTATTTGTCATTCCATTTGTGTCTGAGCCGTTGAAATATCTTGGTGCAATTGCGATTGGTGCTTTATCAACAGGTGTGGTTTACGCCATTATTAAATCGAAAAACAATGCGGAATAATACCGCACTTTGAATGTAAAAAATAATTTTCATTGAAAAAGTTAGACTATGAAATCAAGGACTAAGCTCTGTAATCTACAGGGCTTAGTCCTTTTAGTTATGGATGTATTCGTGAATCGTTTGTAAAAGTAGGAGCAATCTTTTTCTTTCAGTTTTGCTTTTTTAATTTGGGTGTCAGAAAGCGGATTTGTTAAGTATGCCATAAAATAGCCCTACTTAGTAATATAACAAACTAGGCGATAATCCTAGTATTTACAAGTCTCTATGCTGTTTTAGTAATAGATTTTTTTGCCTTAGTGTGAATATATTATTAAGTCTATTACTAAAATTCTAAGGTTCGATAGTGTTTATAGTGGAGTCGTATAGGGAATAAAAAAGCCTTGATTTCAGTAGAATCAAGGCTTTGTAATGCTTTTAGTGCTGTATATTTTTTAATTTGGTGCTCTGGGCGAGACTTGAACTCGCACGACCTGTGGTCACTACCCCCTCAAGATAGCGTGTCTACCAATTCCACCACCAGAGCTTTAATTTTTATGCTAATCCTATTTTATTGTGGGATGTCGCTATTTTTATTGTCTTTCGCTGGAGCTGCTTGTTGTTGCTGAACTTGCTCTGCAGCTTGTGATAAATCGTCAAAAGCACCTTTTTGAACATTGCCTTTATGTGAATTCATGTTACCTAAAACAAGAGCAATAACAAAAAATACGGTTGCTAAAATCGCGCTAGTACGTGTTAAAAAGTTACCTGCACCAGCAGAGCCAAACATTGTACCTGATGCGCCACCACCAAAAGATGCGCCTGCGTTCGCCCCTTTACCTTGTTGAACGAGAATAAACCCGATCAAGGCAATCGCGACAACAACATAAATAAATAAAAGAACTTGATACATTTTTTCTCTCTAATTTGCAATTTTGCAAGAAAACTGGTCGTGAATGTTATAGAAAATTCAATTTTCTCGCAAGTGCTTTGCATAAAAAAAATATTAATTGGTTTAACTTTAATCAGTTTGACCGTTTGATTTACTCGATTTTTTTACCGCACTTTTAGGTTTCGCCCTATCGGATTTAATCATTTTAATGCGGCTTAATTGTCTTAATGCATTAAGATCTACAAAACGGACTAAATCAGGCAACATTTGATTCAAGTTATGCATAAATTGTTGATAGGTTGCTTGTTTTTGACTAATGTCTGTGAGTTGCGATTCCCAATGAGCTGTCATATCTGGTTGGGTGGCAATATCTGGTAACGCTTGAATTAAAATTCTTCCAGTTTCTGTACTGTGAATATTTCGCCCTTTTTTTGTTAAAAAACCGCGTTTAAAAAGTAATTCAATGATGCCAGCGCGAGTAGCCTCTGTACCCAATCCATCGGTTTCTCGCAGGATTTTTTTGAGTTCTTTATCCTGCACAAATCGTGCAATGCCCGTCATTGCTGAAAGCAAGGTTGCATCCGTGAAAGGCTTTGGCGGCTGAGTTTTTTTACTCATCACTTCTCCGCGTTCACAATGCAAAATTTGTCCTTTCTTTACTATTGGTAATAAGGGTTCTTGATTTTCTGTGTCGTCTTCTTTGCCTAATAATTCTTTCCACCCAGCCGTTTGTAAATTTCGCGCTTGAGCTATAAAAGTACCGCCAGCGATATTTAATGTGATTTTACTTTTACGATATTCTGCGTCAGGACAAAATTGCATTAAATATTGGCGAGCGATAAGGCTGTAAATATTTCGTTCTTCTTGTGTTAGATTTATTGGACGATTTTTGGCAGTCGGAATGATTGCATGGTGAGCTTCTACTTTTTTATCATTCCAACAGCGATTTCTCTGTTCAGTTGAAATGACATTTGGTAAGCGTTGATAAGCTTCACAATGGGTTGAAATTGCATTTAATACATTGTGTCGTTCGGCAAAATGTTCTTCGGGCAAATAGCGACAATCAGAACGCGGATAAGTAATCAAACGATGAGTTTCATATAGGCGTTGGCACGTATCTAATATGGCTTGAGCGGACATACCAAATCGCTTTGCTGCATCAATTTGTAACGCAGAAAGTGAATAAGGCAAGGGCGCCGTTTCTTTTTCACGAACGTCTTTGTATTCGGTGACTTCTGCAGGTTGATTTGTAATACGTTTTACAACGTTTTCTGCTAATCCTTTAGAGAGCACCCTGCCGTCATCATCTTGGTAATCCTCGCAAGCTTTGCTAGGTTGCCATAAGGCACTGAAAAGTGCGGTTGATTTTTCTGGAGTTTTTTCTTCTTTGCTCTCTGGATTAACCCAAGCCTGTACTTCAAAGAAATCTTTGGGCTGGAAATGCTCAATTTCTAAATCTCGACGTACAATTAAACCTAGCACAGGGGTTTGCACTCGTCCAACCGAAAGCACTCCATCATAGCCAGTTTGTCTGCCACGAATGGTATAGGCTCTGGTCATATTAATGCCATAAAGCCAATCGGCGCGAGCTCGTGCGAGAGCGGATGTGGCAAGAGGAATAAAATTACGGTTGGGTTGTAATTTTTTAACCGCTTTTTCTACCGCACTTGGATTTAGGTCGCTAATCAAGCAGCGTAAAATTTTATCGCGTTTTTCGGCAGATAAATTGGCATAACTGAACACTTCATCTACAAGTAATTGTCCTTCTCTATCAGGGTCTCCTGCATTAACGAGTGTATCAGCTTGATGGATTAGTTTTTTTACCACAGAAAGCTGTTTTTTTACTTCTTTTCGCGGTAAAAGTTGCCATTTTTCAGGAATGATAGGGAGATGTTCTAAACGCCATTGTTTGAATTTAGGATCATAGACATCGGGTTCCGCTTGCTCGAGCAAATGCCCTACACACCAAGTTACCACATCATTATCGCCACATTTAATAAAACCATCCCCACGTTGATGAGGCTTGGGGAGCACGTCAGCAATAGCACGAGCTAGGCTTGGTTTTTCGGCGATAAATAAACGCATAATGGTATGAGAAGATTAGTCGATTTGACGACGACCAAGAAAAGAGTGAGTAAGCGTTGTGCCGTCCACAGTTTCCAGTTCACCACCAACAGGGATACCGTGAGCGATACGACTCACTTTGATATTATGTTGGCGGCACATTTCAGCAATGTAATTTGCTGTTGCATCGCCTTCCACCGTTGGATTTGTTGCAAGAATCACTTCGTGGAAAGATTCTTCTACTAAGCGTTTTTGCAGTAAATCTAAGCCAATTTCACGAGGTCCAATACCATCAAGTGGCGATAAGTGTCCCATTAAAACAAAATAACGTCCTGAAAATTGCCCCGTTTGCTCAATCGCTTGAATATCTGCTGGCATTTCAACGACACAAAGCAAACCTGAATTTTGACGGCGTGGATTGTTGCAAATATTGCAAGTGTCTTCTTCCGTAAAGTCTCGACATTGTGAACAATGACCAATTTTAGACATGGCTTCTGTGAGTGCTCGAGCTAAATTCATTCCACCGCTACGATTACGCTGTAAAAGATGATAAGCCATACGTTGCGCAGATTTAGGCCCTACGCCTGGAAGACAACGTAAGTTTTCAATAAGGTGTTCTAAAAGTGGGCTGCTTTGCATAATTTGAGATGAAATATAAGGCTACTTTCCGCTCCCTCTATTTTACGGGGGAATACCGAAGACTTAGGGGGAACTCCCTTCCGTCGCTTTGCGACACCTTCCCCCGTAAGCAGGGGAAGACAAGTGTTCGATTAAAACGGAAACTTCATTCCTGGTGGTAATGGCATTCCAGCGGTAACCGATGCCATTCTTTCTTTTTGTAATTCTTCTGCACGACGTACCGCATCGTTAAAAGCGGCCGCGATTAAATCTTCTAACATTTCTTTATCGTCTTCTATTAAAGACGGATCAATGTCAATGCGACGGCAGTTATGTGCACCATTAATTGTGATTTTCACTAAACCTGCACCAGATTCACCCGTTACTTCTAGTTGCGCGATTTCTTCTTGCATTTTTTGCATTTTTTCTTGCATTTGTTGGGCTTGTTTCATCAAGCCGCCTAAACCGCCTTTTCCAAACATAATGTTATCCTTTATTAAGTCAAAAATTGCGTGCATTCTAGCGAAAAAATGGGCTTTTGGGAACTGTGGGATTTATTTAAAATCTTAGAAAATCTTACCGCACTTTTAAGCTATAAAGTGCGGTGAAATTTAGTGGCGTTTATAATGGAGGATTACTCTGGTGTAATCCATTCGACAGTCCAGCTTCCAGTACCTTCTGGAACTAATGTTTTTGTGAGATAAGGCAAAATTTCTTTCATTTGGGTTTCTAATGTCCAAGGTGGATTAATTACCACCATACCGCTTGCGGTCATTCCTCGTTGATCGCTATCAGGGCGAATAGCGAGCTCAATTTTTAGAATTTTTCTAATTCCCGTTGCTTCTAAGCCCTTAAAAATACGTTTAGTTTGTTGGCGTAATACAACAGGATACCAAATCGCATAAGTGCCAGTGGCAAAACGTTTATAACCTTCTTCAATGGCTTTAACAACGAGATCATAATCATCTTTTAATTCATAAGGCGGATCGATTAGTACTAAGCCTCGGCGTTCTTTTGGCGGAAGCGTTGCTTTGACTTGTTGAAAGCCATTGTCACATTTTACGGTGACATTTTTGTCGTCGCTAAAATTATTGCGAAGTATTGGATAATCGCTAGGATGAAGCTCGGTCAATAGCGCCCGATCTTGTGGGCGCAATAATTCCGCGGCAATTAATGGAGAACCTGCGTAATAACGTAGTTCTTTGCCACCATAATTGAGTTTTTTGATCATTTTTACATAACGAGCAACATCTTCGGGTAAATCTGTTTGATCCCACAGGCGTCCAATACCTTCTTTATATTCCCCCGTTTTTTCTGATTCATTTGAGGATAAACGATAACGCCCCACGCCAGAGTGCGTATCCAAATAAAAAAAGCCTTTTTCTTTGAGTTTAAGATTTTCCAAAATGAGCATTAAAACAATATGTTTCAAGACATCGGCATGATTGCCAGCATGAAATGAGTGACGATAACTCAGCATAATATATCCTTTGTTTAATAACGAAGGCGAGCCAATTGACTCGCCCGATTTCACACTAAAGTGCGGTCATTTTTAGAAGAGTTCTTGTGGTTGCGTCGCTGGCGTATTGCCTTCATTATTTAAGCGTTGCTGTAACTCTGTAGGAACGTAATAACCACGCTCTTGCATTTCCGAAAGATAGGTTCGAGTTGGTTCTGTTCCCACGATAAAATATTCTTTGCGTCCACCGTTTGGAGAAAGCAAACCTGTCAAAGTATCAATGCTTTTTTCCACAATTTTTGGCGGCAGTGGCAATTTACGTTCTGGCTTATCACTTAAAGCCGTTTTCATATAAGTGATCCAAGCTGGCATGGCTGTTTTCGCACCCGCTTCTCCGCGCCCAAGTACACGTTTGTTATCATCAAACCCGACATAAGTTGTAGTGACTAAGTTTGCACCAAATCCTGCATACCAAGCCACTTTTGAACTGTTGGTAGTACCTGTTTTACCGCCTATATCGCTACGTTTAATGCTTTGTGCAATGCGCCAGCTGGTGCCTTTCCAGTCTAAACCTTGTTCGCCATAAATCGCCGTATTTAAGGCACTACGAATGAGAAAAGCAAGTTCGCCACTAATGACACGTGGTGCATATTCTATTTTCGACGAAGCATTTTTTGCAGCAGCCATTAAATCAATTGCATCTTCCTTAAGTGCGGTGAAATTTGACTGTAATTCTGGCAGTTCAGGTACAGTTTCAGGTTGTTGATCTAATTCTTCGCCATTGGTGCTGTCATCTGTTGGTTTTAAGGCATTCTCGCCTAAAGGAATATTGGCAAAGCCGTTGATTTTGTCTTTGGTTTCGCCATAAATTACAGGTATATCATTACATTCAATGCAAGCAATTTTAGGGTTTGCGACAAATAATTCTTTTCCTGTATTATCTTGAATTTTTTCAATAATATAAGGTTCAATGAGGAAGCCACCATTATCAAACACGGCATAAGCTCGCGCCATTTCTAATGGTGTGAAAGAGGCCGCGCCAAGTGCTAAGGCTTCACTTGCAAAATATTGATCACGTTTAAAGCCAAAACGTTGTAAAAATTCTGCTGTGAAATCAATACCTGCCGTTTGGATCGCACGAATAGCAATCATATTTTTGGATTGACCTAATCCTACGCGTAAACGCATTGGGCCATCATAACGATCAGGCGAGTTTTTCGGTTGCCACATTTTTTGTCCCGGTTTTTGAATAGAAATCGGGCTGTCTTGTAATACGCTTGAAAGCGTTAAGCCTTTTTCTAATGCTGCCGCGTAAATAAATGGTTTAATAGAAGAACCCACTTGAACTAAAGATTGTGTGGCTCGATTGAATTTACTTTGTTCATAGCTAAAGCCACCCACCACTGCTTCAATCGCGCCATTATCTGAATTAAGAGAAACTAATGCTGAATTTGCTGAGGGAATTTGTCCTAATTGCCATTCCCCATTAGCACGCTGACGAATCCAAATTTGCTCGCCGACTTTCACAGGATTGCTTCTGCCTGTCCAACGCATTGCATTGCTTGATAAGGTCATTTTTTCTCCAGAGGCAAGCAATATTTCAGCACCGCCTTTCACTATTCCAATCACTGCCGCAGGAATAAATGGCTCTGAATCAGGTAGTTTGCGTAGAAAACCGACAATGCGATCATTGTCCCAAGCTGCTTCATTTTTTTGCCATAATGGCGCGCCACCGCGATAACCGTGACGCATATCGTAATCAATCAAGTTGTTACGCACAGCTTTTTGGGCTTCAGCTTGGTCTTTTGAAAGTACAGTGGTAAATACTTTATAACCACTGGTGTAAGCATTTTCTTCGCCAAAACGACGCACCATTTCTTGACGCACCATTTCAGTGACATAATCGGCTCGAAATTCAAATTTTGCACCGTGATAGCTCGCCACAATCGGCTCTTTCAATGCAGCATCATATTCTTCTTTGCTGATGTATTTTTCATCTAACATACGGCTTAGCACCACATTGCGGCGTTCTTCTGAACGTTTTAGCGAATAAAGCGGATTCATTGTTGAAGGTGCTTTAGGTAAACCAGCAATAATAGCCATTTCCGATAAGGTCAATTCATTCAATGATTTACCGAAATAGGTTTGTGCTGCCGCTGCAACACCATAAGAACGATAGCCTAAAAAGATTTTGTTTAAATAAAGCTCTAAGATTTCTTGTTTGTTGAGGGTATTTTCGATTTCTACCGCAAGCACGGCTTCACGAGCTTTACGAATAATGGTTTTTTCTGAGGTTAAGAAAAAGTTACGCGCTAATTGTTGAGTAATCGTACTTGCGCCTTGTGATGCACCGCCATTACTCACTGCGACAAATAATGCACGGGCAATGCCAATAGGGTCTAATCCGTGATGATCGTAAAAACGACTGTCTTCCGTCGCTAAAAATGCGTCAATTAAGCGTTGTGGCACATCGGCTAATTTCACTGGAATACGGCGTTGCTCACCCACTTCGCCAATTAATTTACCGTCTGCCGTATAAATCTGCATTGGTTGCTGTAATTCAACGGTTTTTAATGCTTCGACTGAGGGCAATTCAGATTTTAGGTGGAAATACAGCATTCCGCCTGCTACTAAACCTAAAATACATAAAGTTAATAGGGTGTTTAATATTAATTTTGCGATCCGCATCGTAAAATTCTCGCTTCGTTAATGAATATTCTTGTCAAGAGACCTATGATTTGGTTGTTAAGTATAAAAGATTCAGCCTTTAAAGAATAGGAAAGAATATGCAATTCTCCCTGAAAAATTACCGCACTTTACAAATCGGCATTCATCGTAAGCAGAGTTATTTTGATTTTGTGTGGTTTGATGATCTCGAACAGCCACAAAGTTATCAAATCTTTGTTAATGATCGTTATTTTAAAAATCGTTTTTTACAACAGCTAAAAACACAATATCAAGGGAAAACCTTTCCTTTGCAGTTTGTAGCAAGCATTCCCGCCCACTTAACTTGGTCGAAAGTATTAATGTTGCCACAAGTGTTAAATGCGCAAGAATGTCATCAACAATGTAAATTTGTGATTGAAAAAGAGCTGCCTATTTTTTTAGAAGAATTGTGGTTTGATTATCGTTCTACCCCGTTAAAGCAAGGTTTTCGATTAGAGGTTACTGCAATTCGTAAAAGTAGCGCTCAAACTTATTTGCAAGATTTTCAGCCATTTAATATTAATATATTGGATGTTGCGTCAAATGCTGTTTTGCGTGCATTTCAATATCTGTTGAATGAACAAGTGCGGTCAGAAAATACCTTATTTTTATTTCAAGAAGATGACTATTGCTTGGCGATTTGTGAAAGATCTCAGCAATCACAAATTTTACAATCTCACGAAAATTTGACCGCACTTTATGAACAATTTACCGAACGTTTTGAAGGACAACTTGAACAAGTTTTTGTTTATCAAATTCCCTCAAGTCATACACCATTACTAGAAAATTGGCAGCGAATAGAAACAGAACTCCCTTTTATTGCGCTTGGCAACGCGCTATGGCAAAAAGATTTACATCAACAAAAAGTGGGTGGTTAAATGTCGATGAATTTATTGCCTTGGCGTACTTATCAACATCAAAAGCGTTTACGTCGTTTAGCTTTTTATATCGCTTTATTTATCTTACTTGCTATTAATTTAATGTTGGCTTTTAGCAATTTGATTGAACAACAGAAACAAAATTTGCAGGCACAGCAAAAGTCGTTTGAACAACTTAATCAACAGCTTCATAAAACTACCATGCGAATTGATCAGTTACGCAGTGCGGTGAAAGTTGGTGAAGTTTTGACATCTATTCCCAACGAGCAAGTAAAAAAGAGTTTACAACAGCTAAGTGAATTACCTTTTCAACAAGGAGAACTGAATAAATTTAAACAAGATGCCAATAACTTAAGTTTGGAAGGTAACGCGCAAGATCAAACAGAATTTGAACTGATTCATCAATTTTTAAAGAAACATTTTCCCAATGTGAAATTAAGTCAGGTTCAACCTGAACAAGATACATTGTTTTTTCACTTTGATGTGGAACAAGGGGCGGAAAAATGAAAGCTTTTTTTAACGATCCTTTGACTCCTTTTGGAAAATGGCTAAGTCAGCCTTTTTATGTGCACGGTTTAACCTTTTTATTGCTATTAAGTGCGGTGATTTTTCGCCCCGTTTTAGATTATATCGAGGGGAGTTCACGTTTCCATGAAATTGAAAATGAGTTAGCGGTGAAACGTTCAGAATTGTTGCATCAACAGAAAATTTTAACTTCTTTACAGCAGCAATCGGAAAGTCGAAAACTTTCTCCAGAACTGGCTGCACAAATTATTCCTTTGAATAAACAAATTCAACGTTTAGCTGCACGCAACGGTTTATCTCAGCATTTACGTTGGGAAATGGGGCAAAAGCCTATTTTGCATTTACAGCTTACAGGTCATTTTGAGAAAACGAAGACATTTTTAACCGCACTTTTGGCTAATTCGTCACAGCTTTCAGTGAGTCGCTTGCAGTTTATCAAACCCGAAGACAGCCCATTGCAAACCGAGATTATTTTTCAGTTAGATAGGGAGACAAAATGAAGTATTGGTTTTTCCTAACAGCATTGCTTTTTATAAATTGCAGTTGGGGACAAGATCCTTTCGATAAAACACAGCGTAACCGTTCTCAGTTTGATAACGCACAAACAGTAATGGAACAGACAGAAATAATTTCCTCAGATGTACCTAATAATCTATGCGGAGCGGATGAAAATCGCCAAGCGGCTGAAATTCCTTTGAACGCTTTAAAATTGGTGGGCGTAGTGATTTCTAAAGATAAAGCCTTTGCCTTATTGCAAGATCAAGGTTTGCAAATTTACAGTGTTTTAGAGGGCGTTGATGTGGCTCAAGAGGGCTATATTGTAGAAAAAATCAACCAAAACAATGTTCAATTTATGCGCAAGCTCGGAGAGCAATGTGATAGTAGTGAATGGAAAAAATTAAGTTTTTAAAGGAAGATTATGAAGAAATATCTTTTAAAGTGCGGTTATTTTTTAGTATGTTTTTGTTTGCCATTAATCGTTTTTGCTAATCCTAAAACAGATAACGAACGTTTTTTTATTCGTTTATCGCAAGCACCTTTAGCTCAAACAGTGGAGCAATTAGCTTTTCAACAAGATGTGAATTTAGTGATGGGTGAGAGGTTAGAAGGCAATATTTCTTTGAAATTAAACAATATTGATATGCCACGTTTGCTAAAAATAATCGCAAAAAGTAAGCATCTTACTTTGAATAAAGATGATGGGATTTATTATTTAAACGGCAGTCAATCTGGCAAAGGTGAAGTTGCAGGAAATCTTACGACAAATGAACCGCACTTAGTGAGTCATACGATAAAACTTCATTTTGCTAAAGCCTCTGAATTAATGAAATCCTTAACAACAGGAAGTGGATCTTTGCTTTCTCCTGCGGGGAGCATTACCTTTGATGATCGCAGTAATTTGCTGGTTATTCAGGATGAACCTCGTTTTGTGCAAAATATCAAAAAACTGATTGCTGAAATGGATAAGCCTATTGAACAGATCGCTATTGAAGCGCGAATTGTGACAATTACGGATGAGAGTTTGAAAGAACTTGGCGTTCGGTGGGGGATTTTTAATCCAACTGAAAATGCAAGACGAGTTGCGGGCAGCCTTACAGGCAATAGCTTTGAAAATATTGCGGATAATCTTAATGTAAATTTTGCGACAACGACGACACCTGCTGGCTCTATAGCATTACAAGTCGCGAAAATTAATGGGCGATTGCTTGATTTAGAATTGAGTGCGTTGGAGCGTGAAAATAATGTAGAAATTATTGCAAGTCCTCGCTTACTCACTACCAATAAGAAAAGTGCAAGCATTAAACAGGGGACAGAAATTCCTTACGTCGTGAGCAATACTCGTAACGATACGCAATCTGTGGAATTTCGTGAGGCAGTGCTTGGTTTGGAAGTGACGCCACATATTTCTAAAGATAACAATATCTTACTTGATTTATTGGTAAGTCAAAATTCCCCTGGTTCTCGTGTCGCTTATGGACAAAATGAGGTGGTTTCTATTGATAAGCAAGAAATTAATACTCAGGTTTTTGCCAAAGATGGGGAAACCATTGTGCTTGGCGGCGTATTTCACGACACAATCACGAAAAGCGAAGATAAAGTGCCATTGCTTGGCGATATACCCATTGCTTGGCGATATACCCATTATTAAACGATTATTTAGCAAAGAAAGTGAACGACATCAAAAACGTGAGCTCGTGATTTTCGTCACGCCACATATTTTAAAAGCAGGAGAAACGTTAGAGGCGTTGAAACAAAAAAGTGCGGGCAAAAAATAACTTTTTTAGACGATGAATTTTTTTAATTTTCGCTGTATCCACTGTCGTGGCAATCTTCATATTGCAAAAAATGGGCTATGTTCAGGTTGCCAAAAACAAATTAAATCTTTTCCTTATTGCGGTCATTGTGGTGCGGAATTGCAATATTATGCGCAGCATTGTGGGAATTGTCTTAAACAAGAACCAAGTTGGGATAAGATGGTTATTATTGGGCATTATATTGAACCTCTTTCGATATTGATTCAGCGTTTTAAATTTCAAAATCAATTTTGGATTGACCGCACTTTAGCTCGGCTTTTATATCTTGCGGTGCGTGATGCTAAACGAACGCATCAACTTAAATTGCCAGAGGCAATCATTCCAGTGCCTTTATATCATTTTCGTCAGTGGCGACGGGGTTATAATCAGGCTGATTTATTATCTCGGCAATTAAGTCGTTGGCTGGATATTCCTAATTTGAACAATATCGTAAAACGTGTGAGACACACCCACGCTCAACGTGGTTTGAGTGCAAAAGATCGTCGTCAGAATTTAAAAAATGCCTTTTCTCTTGCTGTTTTGAAAAATGAGTTTCCTTATCGTCGTATAGCATTGGTGGATGATGTGATTACTACTGGTTCTACACTCAATGAAATCTCAAAATTGTTGCGAAAATTAGGTGTGGAGGAGATTCAAGTGTGGGGGCTGGCACGAGCTTAATATAAAGCACTGGAAAAAAAAGCGCGATAAGCGTATTATTCCCGATACTTTCTCTCAAGTATTTAGGACATAATTATGGAACAAGCAACCCAGCAAATCGCTATTTCTGATGCCGCACAAGCGCATTTTCGAAAACTTTTAGACACGCAAGAAGAAGGAACGAATATTCGTATTTTCGTGGTTAATCCGGGTACGCCTAATGCGGAATGTGGCGTATCTTATTGCCCTCCGAATGCCGTGGAAGAAAGCGATATTGAAATGAAATATAATACTTTTTCTGCATTTATTGATGAAGTGAGTTTGCCTTTCTTAGAAGAAGCAGAAATTGATTATGTTACCGAAGAGCTTGGTGCGCAACTGACCTTAAAAGCACCGAATGCCAAAATGCGTAAGGTGGCTGATGATGCGCCATTGATTGAACGTGTTGAATATGTAATTCAAACTCAAATTAACCCACAGCTTGCAAATCACGGTGGACGTATAACCTTAATTGAAATTACTGAAGATGGTTACGCAGTTTTACAATTTGGTGGTGGCTGTAACGGTTGTTCAATGGTGGATGTTACGTTAAAAGATGGCGTAGAAAAACAACTTGTTAGCTTATTCCCGAATGAATTAAAAGGTGCAAAAGATATAACTGAGCATCAACGTGGCGAACATTCTTATTATTAGTGAGTTATAAAAGAAGATTTATAATGACCGCACTTTTGAAAGTGCGGTTATTTTTATGGAGAAAAAATGAAAATACTTCAACAAGATGATTTTGGTTATTGGTTGCTTACACAAGGTTCTAATCTGTATTTAGTGAATAATGAATTGCCTTTTGGTATCGCTAAAGATATTGATCTGGAAGGATTACAGGCAATGCAAATTGGAGAATGGAAAAATCATCCGTTGTGGCTTGTGGCTGAGCAAGAAAGTGATGAACGAGAATATGTGAGTTTGCGTAACTTGCTTTCACTGCCAGAGGATGAATTCCATATATTAAGCCGAGGTGTGGAAATTAATCATTTTCTGAAAACCCATAAATTCTGTGGAAAGTGCGGTCATAAAACACAACAAATTCAAGAAGAGCTTGCAGTGCAATGTATTCACTGTGGGTATCAAACTTATCCTGTGATTTGCCCATCAATTATTGTTGCGGTTCGTCGTGGTCACGAAATTCTATTGGCAAATCATAAGCGACATTATAGTCCTAACGGAGGAATATACACGACGCTTGCAGGTTTTGTCGAAGTAGGGGAAACATTTGAACAAGCAGTGCAGAGAGAGGTTTTTGAAGAAACGGGGATTTCAATAAAAAATCTTCGTTATTTCGGTAGCCAGCCTTGGGCATTTCCAAATTCTCAAATGGTCGGTTTTCTGGCAGATTATGATAGCGGTGAAATAACATTGCAGGAAAGTGAAATTCACGATGCACAATGGTTTTCTTATGACCAACCCTTGCCAGAATTACCGCCAACAGGTACTATCGCTCGCAAATTAATTCATGTGACGCTTGAACTTTGTAAAGCGGAACATAAATGCGATTAATAAATATTCCAACTCTTACGAATTAAGGAAATAAGATGCGAAATCCGATTCATAAACGCTTAGAAAACTTAGAAAGTTGGCAACATCTTACTTTTATGACTGCTTTATGTGAACGTATGGCACTAAATTTTAAATTGTTCTGTCAAATGAACGAGCTTAGCGCTGAAGCCAAAACGTATCAAAATATTCTCAATTTGGTGTGGGAATATTTAACAATTAAAGATGTCAAAATCAACTTTGAAAATCAGTTGGAGAAATTAGAAAGCATTATTCCTGATGTGAATGATTATGATAGTTTTGGTGTTGTGCCAGCGTTAGATGCCTGTCAGGCTTTAGCTGAAATTTTACACGCCATTATTGCGGGCGAAACCTTAGAAAAAGCGGTGGAAATAAGCTTAATTTCGTTGGGAACAATAAGGGCATTATTGGAAACAGAAACTGGACGAGATTGGTCAGAAAGTAAGCTAAAAGAAAATGAAGATATTCAAACAGAACTTGATGTGCAATGGCAAGTTTATCGTTTGCTTAAAGAATGTGAAAAACGTGATATTGAATTAATTTTAGCTTTAAAAAATGAAATTCGGACTGAGGGTATATCTAACATTGGTATAGAATTTCATCAATAACGTGAGATTTGTCACAATTTTTATAAATCATGCTTTTAATTCATCTCAAGTTAGATTATCCTTTGCACAGTTTTTGCGACAAATTCGCAAAGATACTTTTAAAGAATTAAATTTTTTATTTAACAGAAGGTACAAATTTATGAACAAAACAGATTTAATTGATGCAATTGCAAACGCTGCAGAGTTAAACAAAAAACAAGCTAAAGCAGCGTTAGAAGCGACTTTAGATGCAATTACTGCAAGCCTAAAAGAAGGTGAGCCTGTACAATTAATCGGTTTCGGTACATTTAAAGTAAATGAACGTGCTGCTCGTACTGGTCGCAACCCACAAACTGGTGCTGAAATCCAAATCGCAGCATCTAAAGTGCCAGCATTTGTATCTGGTAAAGCATTAAAAGATGCAATCAAATAATTGATAACATCAATGAAATGAAGCCCTGTCGATTGCGCAGGGTTTTTTTTATTGTGTAAACGCGTGGCAAATGTAAAAACAAACTTAGTAATAGAAATAAATAAGGAAAACTTATGTGTGGTATTGTCGGCGCAGTAGCGCAACGAGATGTAGCGGAAATCTTAATTAATGGTTTACATCGTTTAGAATATCGTGGTTATGATTCAGCTGGTGTTGCAGTAATCAATAAACAAAATGAATTACAACGTATTCGTTGTTTAGGCAAAGTTAAAGCTTTAGATGAAGCCGTATCAGAAAAACCATTAATTGGTGGAACGGGAATTGCACATACTCGCTGGGCAACTCACGGCGAACCATCAGAAACTAATGCGCATCCGCATTCATCAGGTACTTTTGCTGTAGTACATAACGGTATTATTGAAAATCACGAAGAACTTCGCAAATTATTAAAATCTCGTGGTTATGTCTTTTTATCACAAACAGATACTGAAGTGATCGCGCATTTAGTTGAATGGGAAATGCGTAGCACGGATTCCCTTTTAGAGGCTGTGCAGAAATCGGTAAAACAACTCACGGGCGCATATGGGATGGTGGTAATGGATAGCCGTCATCCTGAACATTTAGTGTCAGCTCGTTCTGGTAGTCCACTAGTGATTGGCTTAGGTATCGGTGAAAATTTCTTAGCTTCAGATCAACTTGCGCTTTTAAGTGTTACTCGCCGTTTTATCTTTTTAGAAGAAGGAGATATTGCAGAAATTACACGTCGTACAGTTGATATTTATGATACTCACGGTAATAAGGCTAAACGTGAAATTCACGAGTCTAATCTTGAAAATGACGCGACAGAGAAAGGCAAATTCCGTCATTTTATGCAGAAAGAAATTTACGAACAGCCAACCGCACTTATTAATACAATGGAAGGGCGTATTAATCATGAAAATGTGATTGTTGATTCAATCGGTAATGGTGCAAAAGGCATTTTAGAAAAGGTTGAGCATATTCAAATTGTTGCTTGTGGTACATCTTATAATGCAGGTATGGTGGCGCGTTATTGGTTTGAATCTTTAGCTGGCGTGAGCTGTGATGTTGAAATTGCATCAGAATTTCGTTATCGCAAATTTGTTACCCGTCCAAATAGCTTATTGATTACCCTTTCTCAATCTGGCGAAACAGCCGATACTTTAGCCGCACTTCGTTTAGCGAAAGAAAAGGGCTATATGGCAGCATTAACAATTTGTAATGTTGCAGGATCTTCGCTCGTACGCGAATCAGATCTTGCATTTATGACGCGTGCTGGTGTTGAAGTTGGGGTCGCATCGACAAAAGCATTTACGACACAGCTCGCTGCATTATTAATGCTGGTAACGGCACTTGGTAAAGTTAAAGGTCATATTTCTGTAGAAAAAGAACGTGAAATTATTAAAGCAATGCAATCTTTACCTACTGAAATTGAAAAAGCGTTAGCCTTTGATTCAGAAATTGAAGCATTGGCGGAGGATTTTGCTGAAAAACATCATGCGCTTTTCTTAGGCCGTGGTGCGTTTTATCCAATTGCGGTAGAGGCCTCTTTGAAATTGAAAGAGATTTCTTATATTCACGCTGAGGCCTATGCGGCAGGAGAATTGAAACACGGGCCATTAGCGTTAATTGATGCTGATATGCCAGTGATTGTTGTTGCACCAAATAATGAATTATTAGAAAAAGTAAAATCGAACATTGAGGAAGTGCGAGCTCGTGGCGGTCAATTATATGTATTTGCCGATAAAGAAGCAGGATTTACGCCAAGTGAAGGAATGAAAATCATCACGATGCAAAAAGTCAATGATATTGTTGCACCGATTTTTTATACCATTCCAATGCAATTACTTTCTTATTATGTGGCTTTAATTAAAGGCACTGATGTAGATCAACCTCGTAACTTAGCAAAATCAGTTACCGTTGAATAAAGTGCGGTTGATTTTAATATAATAAAAAATACGGTGAAATTTCACCGTATTTTTTTAGTTAAATAATCTTCTTTGTTTCTGTGTTTTAATCACTTGTGCGATTAACAATAATGTGAGAATAACCACATATAGTGAAAAAATAACCACTAGCCATTGCACCATCGTTAAACCAAATAATGACCATTGGCTTTCATTACAAGAGCCAGTCGGGTTAAATATAAATGGAAACCATTGATGAAATGGTAAAGTCTCGGGAAAATTTGGAATAAACTCACATTGTTTCCAAGGCGCTGGATTCATTTGCAAATCAAGATGACGAAATGAAATCAATAAGCCCTTAATACTGCTGAATAAACCTAAAGCCAAGGCGATTAATCGAAGTATGAAAGCACGAGGTTGAAGTAATGCAATAATGCCCGCTACAAATAAGCCAATCATTGCTAAACGTTCATAAACACAGAGCACACAAGGTTGTAAGCCCATTCCATATTGGAAGTAAAGTGCGGTGGATTCTAAGGCTAAACTTGAAAAAGCCAATAAAAACCACACAAAACGTTTTTCGGAAAATTGTTTTAATAGCGCGAGCATTTTTTCTCCTTAAATTGGCAAAATTAAACCTAAACTTGCTAACCAAATTGTGGCAGCTGGTAAAATAAATTCAATAGCCAGTAAACCAATGATTGAAAGTACAATCGTGTAAGGTAAAGCCATATAAACCATTCTGCCATAAGAAAGGTGAATTAATGGCGAAATTGATGAAGTCAATAAGAATAAGAAAGCAGCTTGTCCATTTGGTGTTGCAACTGATGGTAAGTTTGTACCTGTATTAATGGCAACAGAAAGCAATTCAAATTGATGTGGTGCAATTACTCCATTAGTCAGTGCAGCTTTAGCTTCATTAATATAAACCGTTGCAACAAATACATTATCAGAAATAGAAGAAAGCAAGCCATTAAACAAATAGAATAAAGCAAGTTGTGTATTTTCTTCCGCAGAAAGAACGAAGTGAATAATTGGTGAAAAAAGTTTTTGATCAATAATTACTGCAACAACAGAAAAGAATACAACGAGCAATGCAGTAAAGGGTAAAGATTCCTGAAAGGCTTTACCGATAGTATGTTCATCCGTCACACCAGTGAAAGACGTAGCAAAAATGATGATACTTAAACCAATTAAACCGACTGCGGCAAGATGGAATGCTAATCCAACAATTAACCAAATTGCGATTAACGCTTGCATACCTAATTTAATTTTATCTTGTTTAGACATTTTTTCTGAATTAGTGCGATCTAAATCTGATAAGACTTTCCACACTTCGTCTGGTAATTTCTCGCCATAACCAAATAATTTGAATTTTTCGACCAAGAAACAAGTGAGTAATCCGCAGATAAATACAGGAATAGTCACGGGTGCCATACGGAGGAAAAATTCCATAAAGTTCCATTTTGCTTGTTCTGCAATAATTAAGTTTTGTGGTTCTCCAACAACGGTCATTACACCACCGAGTGCAGTTCCTACACCCGCATGCATCATTAAACTACGTAAGAATGCACGGAATTTTTCTAAGATTTCGTGCTGTTGTTCAATAATTTTTCTATCGTCTGAAATATCAACCACATCAATTAAATTATTGCCTGATGCAACTTTGTGATACACACCATAAAATCCCATTGCGACACTAATGATAACAGCAACAACCGTTAAAGCATCGAGAAAAGCCGATAAAAAAGCAGCACTAAAACAAAAGGCAATAGAAAGTGCAATTTTAGAACGAATTTTGACAAGTAATTTAGTAAATACATAAAGCAGTAATTGTTTCATAAAGAAAATACCTGCCACCATAAATATCAGTAGCAAGATCACTTCAAAGTTTGCCATAATTTCTGCTTTGACGTGTTTGGCATTTGTCATTCCAATAATAATAGCTTCAATTGCTAATAGACCACCCGGTTGAAGAGGGTAGCATTTTAATGCCATTGCCAATGTGAAAATAAATTCTGCAACGAGTAACCAACCCGCAATAAAAGGACTAATAAAAAAGAAAACAATTGGATTTATAATAAGAAAAACCACAATGGCAAGTTTGTACCATTCTGGACTTGCCCCAAGAAAGTTTTTCATAAAAGCCTGAATGTTTGTCATAGTGAACTCCATTATTTTTATCACGTGAACATTGTAATATATCCCCCTTTAAAGGATAATAAAAACCAAGTAATTTTTTTATAAAATTGCATTTTTTTTGATTTTTATCTGATTTTTAATTGTAATGCAAAACAATAACGACATTTTAAAAGCCCAAAGTCCAGCAGCTTTAGCAGAGGAATATATTGTAAAGAGTATTTGGCAAGATGTTTTTCCTTCGGGCAGTAATTTGCCATCAGAACGTGATTTAGCTGATAAGATTGGTGTAACTCGCACCACCCTACGTGAAGTTTTACAACGTTTGGCTCGTGATGGTTGGCTAACAATTCAGCACGGCAAACCCACCAAAGTAAATAATATTTGGGATGCTGCAGGGCCGAATATTATTGAAACCCTAATTGCTTTGGATATGCAGTCCGCGCCCTTAATTATTGATAATATGCTGTCTTTACGTAGCAAAATGTCGGAATCTTACATTTATGAAGCTGTAAAAAATTCCCCTCAAAAATCAACCGCACTTTTTGCTGAATTAGAGCAATTACAAAACACAGCACAAGATTACACAGAATTTGATTACCAATTATTTCGTCAATTCACTGTTGTTGCCAACAAACCCTTTTATCGTTTAATTTTCAATAGTTTAAAAGGCGTTTATCAGCGAATAGGGTTGTTATTTTTTAAAGAAAAAACACACCGTGAATTAACAAAGCAATTTTATTTAGAAATGCAACAAATTTGTCTTGAGGGAAATGCAGATGCAGTAGTGGATTGCATCCGTAAACATAATTTACGTTCTTCAACCTATTGGAAAGCCATTTTAGAACGATTGCCACAAAATTTATCAGATTAATACTGGAAGCGAATTTAAGAAAAAACATAAAATTTTTCTTATAATTACAAAATCATTTTCACCAATTTATCTGCTTTAATTCGTGCAAATTTTTTCAAAAGTTTTTGCACTGGTTCTGGGTATTGATTTAATTCTTCTAATTCAGAGTAATGTTTTAATACTTTTGTATGTTGGCGAATTTGGTTTTGCTCTTTTTCCACTTGGGCTAAAAGCTGTTGTTGAGGATCGTAAATTAATAAGCCATTTTCTGCATCCAAACGCCACGCTCGAGGGTTAAGATTATTGCCCGTAAGTAAAATATAACGGTCATCTACCCACACGCCTTTTAAGTGGTAGGTATTATCGCCATCACGCCATAAACGCACCACAAGCTGACCACTTTCAATTTGAGTCTCAAATTTTTCACAGAAACGGCGAAGATTACTTTCATAAAGATAAGGTAACGCCCCCGCCATTTTGAATGGTTGTTCTGGTGGAATGTAAAAATCGTTTGCGACTTTATCGCCAACAATAATTTCTACTCGCTTACCGTTTTCCAATAACGTTGCTATTTTATGTTGCAATGTGCGTGGGAAATTAAAATATGGCGTACAAATCACCAATTTTTCTTGCACTTGCAAGAATAAATCTTCAATCACTTGATTTAATTCGTTGCCCGATGCGCCTAAGCCAAACAATGGCGATACGCTTAAAACATTCGGTAATTTCACCGCACTTTTTAATGAATATTCACCATTTTGAGCAAGATCTTTACGATAAGCGCGAATATTGCCACGGATCTCTTTGGTGCGAGGGCGGTTGGTCACATCAAGTGGATAAACTGCACTGAAATCTAACAAGTAATCATTGATGAAATTTACCATTGAATCAGCTAATTCGGCATGAGTGATTTTTTGATAGCGGTCGTAACGATATTTTTCAAATTGATGAAGATAGACATTATTAATACTTGCACCGCTATAAAGTACCGTATCATCAAATACAAAGCCTTTGACATGCAATACACCAAAAACTTCGCGCGTATTAATTGGCACGCCAAAGAATATATTCGGATCATCAGGTAACTGATAAGTTTGGCGTTGCTCGCAATACCAATCTGCATTAGTGGCAGATTTTTCCGCCCCTAATAAATTGCGTTGCGCGCGATGCCAATCTATGAGAATTTTTACATCCAAGTGTGGATTTTCTTGCTTCACGCGATAAATTTCATCGAGGATTTCCTGCCCCGCTTCATCTTTTTGCCAATAAAGTGCGGTAACATAAATACGTTTTTTTGCGTTTCTGATTAATTCAATAATTTGAGTTTTAAATTCAGCCGAGCTACCCAAAAATTCAATTTGCTCAGCTTGCAAAGCAAGGAATGGCAAATTATTTAAATTTTGTTCAGCTCGTTTGGTTTTATTGATTAACATAATCCATCTCGTGATTAAAGACTAGTGTGCTAGTTTACAATATTTCACGTGCTTATTAATAGAAAAAAGGCTTTTTTTCGTTATAATGCTCACAAATTTTAGCATTTTTTGGCTAAAAAATATTCATTTTTACTCAGGAAAACCCTATGAACGACAAACGCAAACCCTCTTTTCAATCCGCAGGCAAAACCTTTCAAGAACGCTCAGTGGGGGAAAAGTACAGAGAAAAACCAAGCCAAAATCGACCGCACTTTAATGATAAATTTAATGGAAATAGAAACGAAAAATCTCGTTTTCCTCGTGATAAACAAGAAGTGAGAGAAACTAGAATTACGCAACTTTCTTTATCTCGTGCGCCATCAAATAAAAATGTAGAAAAACCTAAAGTTCAAGTGATGATAAAAAGTACGGGTACGGTTTATAAAACAAAAGAAAAGAAAACGGGTGCGCTTTCTCCTCGTGCACCTGAAAAAATTAAGAAAAACCGTGCGGAAGAAATGAAAGTTTACGGTGAAAATGCCTGTTTAGCTTTATTTGCAGAACGCGCTGAAAGTATTGTTCGATTGTGGGCAACCGTACAAATGTCACACAAAATTGGCGAGGTATTGAGTTATTTAGCCGAAAACAAGAAGGCTTATCACGTTGTAGATAGCGAAGAATTAGCACGAGTGAGTGGAACGGAACATCATGGTGGCATTTGCTTATTAGTGAAGAAACCGCGTGCTTTCACGTTGCAAGGATATTTGGATATTCCTCGTAACGAGGATTGTTTAGTGCTATTGGACAACGTGAATAATGCACAAAATATTGGTGGCGTATTGCGTACTTGTGCTTATTTTGGCGTGAAAAATATTGTCGCCGATAATGTGGAAAATCTGTATTCAGCAGCCTCAATGCGTGTAGCAGAAGGTGGCGCAGAATATATTCGTGTGTTAGAAACGGATTATATTGATTCAGCTTTAATGCAATTGCGTAAATCAGGCTATCAAGTTATTCACGTATCGCACAATAAACAAGGCGACCCATTGGATAAAGTGCGGTTAAAAAATAAAGTGGTTTTTGTGCTAAGTGAAAGTTCTACGGAAAGTTTAGCGACGCCAGAAGATACACAAGTGCGTTTAACGCTCGCAAGCCCAATTAAATCAGGCTTAAACATTGCAGTGAATGCGGGTGTGTTTTTAGCGAAGTGGTATTTTAGATAGTGTATGATTAAAGGGGAAAATGATTTCCCCTTTAAAATTTCAAATAAAAGTCTTTAGTCAATTCAATAAACGCTTCCGTGTATTGATTATCCGCATCATAAATTACCAATTGATCTTGCATTAAAACTTGTGGCTGTTTGGCAAAGGTAAGCAACATTCTTTGGGGCGTTTTTCCTATTTTAGTGATGACATTCGTCTGTTTTATGCAAAAAAGTGCGGTGGATTTTATGAGCGTTTTGCCTGCCTCATAAGGCAAAACAAAACTTATTCTCCCATTTTCAGATAAGCGCGTGGCTGCCCATTCTAACCAATTTAAGTGGCTTTGCTTGGTATAACGAGCCAATTCTCTTTCCTCATTTTTGCAAGCAATACCTTGTTCAAAATAAGGTGGATTTGCCACAATTAAATCAAAGGTTTGTTCAGTGGTTTGTAAAAAATGTTGTATATCCGTTTGAATAAGTTGAATGCGATTTTTCCACACTGAATCATTGATGTTTTCTTGTGCTTGTTTTACTGCAATGGGATCCAACTCAACCGCTTGAATTTGGCAGTTTCCTTCAGTTCGTTGTGCCAACATTAACGCCAATAATCCTGTGCCACTGCCCATATCTAAAATATTTTTACAATGCTTTACATCAGCCCAAGCACCTAATAAAATGCCATCAGTGCCGACTTTCATGGCACAAGAATCTTGATTGATATGGAATTGTTTAAAGGTAAATCCGCTCATAAATTTTTCGTAAATTGACCGCACTTTCAGGTATAATCCTCGCCAATTTTAACAAAGAACCGCACAATAATGAATTTATCCCAATTTGAACAATTCGATCTTTCTCCTGAGCTTTTAAAGGCACTTGAGAAAAAAGGTTATTCCCGCCCAACCGCTATTCAAATGGAAGCCATTCCTGCCGCAATGGAAGAGCGTGATGTATTAGGCTCTGCTCCAACGGGAACAGGGAAAACCGCTGCTTTTTTATTACCTGCGCTACAACATTTATTGGATTATCCGCGTCGTAAACCAGGCCCACCGCGTATTTTGGTATTAACACCAACCCGCGAACTGGCAATGCAAGTGGCTGAACAAGCGGAAGAATTAGCGCAGTTCACCCATTTAAATATTGCGACAATTACAGGTGGCGTGGCGTATCAAAATCACGGCGATGTATTCAATACCAATCAAGATTTGGTGGTGGCAACGCCCGGTCGTTTATTGCAATACATTAAGGAAGAAAATTTTGATTGCCGTTCCGTTGAAATGCTGATTTTTGATGAAGCCGATAGAATGTTACAAATGGGATTTGGGCAAGATGCGGAAAAAATTGCAGCTGAAACCCGTTGGCGAAAACAAACTTTGTTGTTTTCTGCAACCTTAGAAGGGGAGCTATTGGTCGATTTCGCGGAGCGTTTATTGAATGATCCTGTGAAAGTAGATGCGGAACCAAGTCGCCGCGAAAGAAAAAAAATCAACCAATGGTATTATCACGCAGACAGCAATGAACACAAAATCAAATTGCTCGCGCGTTTTATTGAAACTGAAGAAGTAACCCGTGGAATTGTGTTTGTTCGTCGTCGTGAAGATGCACGTGAACTTTCTGAAATATTGCGTAAACGAGGCATTCGTTCCGCATATTTAGAAGGCGAAATGGCACAAACTCAACGTAACAATGCCATTGATAAATTGAAATCAGGTATTGTGACGGTATTGGTTGCAACGGATGTGGCTGCACGTGGTATTGATATTGATGATGTAAGCCACGTTATGAATTTTGATTTGCCTTATAGTGCGGATACTTATTTGCATCGAATTGGACGTACAGCGCGAGCAGGAAAAAAGGGCACGGCGGTCTCTTTTGTCGAAGCTCATGATTACAAGTTGCTAGGTAAAATAAAACGCTATACCGAGGAAATTTTAAAGGCGCGCATTTTAGAAGGTTTAGAACCTCGCACTAAGCCACCAAAAGATGGCGAAGTGAAATCTGTCAGCAAAAAACAAAAGGCACGTATTAAAGAAAAACGTGAAGATAAGAAAAAAACAGAGGCAAAGAAAAAAGTAAAATTGCGTCATAAGGATACGAAAAATATCGGCAAACGACGCAAGCCAAGTAACAGTAATGTTTAGGCTTGTATAGTATAGCTTTGCTTTGTTCTAGTTCAATTTAATAATCTTAAATAATTAAGGATTTCTTATGAAAAAAATTTATAGGCTTCGTTTCGCACACTCGTTGCTAGTGTAGATATGTGAATAAAATCAATAATATTTGGTGTATTTATAACACAGATGAAAATCCCCTCTTAAGAGGGGATTTTCATCTATTTTATTAATTTTGTTAGCGGATAAAATAACTTTCTGTGTGTTCCTCCAGATTCTTTAAATTCAATAAACCCTAATCGTTCATAAAACGAGCTGGCATCATCATTTTTTGCTTCAACGACTAAAATTGTGGCAGCTACCGTAGCATTCTTAATCTTATGAATGGCGTCTGCAATTAGAAACTTTCCATACCCTTGCTTCTGGAAATTCGTATCAATGGCTAATCGCCCTATTAAAACAGCAGGAATATTAGGATATGGTACACCTTTACTTATTCGTTCTTGTGGTATATCTGTAATTGGTATTGATAATGCCGATAAAGTGTAATAGCCAACAATCCTAGATTGTTGTTCATTTATAAGCACAAAACACTTTGCAAGCCCTTTCTTTACATCTTGAGAAACGTACTTATGAAAATACTTTTCTAAAGGTTCAACTGAACAAGAAAATGAACTTCTCTCAATCTTTAAATCTTCTAAGGGTAATACACTTAAATATGCTAAATTTTCATTTATCATTATTTTTCCCTGTAATAGATAGATATGCTTCATACACATCAAGTGCATTTTTCATTGATTGATTAGGCTCAAATGGTTTACTTAGACTTTCAATCAGCAATGCCTGATCATTCACTGCTAAACGTAAAACTTGATGTTCTGAAATGGTCTTTTTAGCTTCCTCGTAAGCTACACTTACCACAAAGTCAGTTAATGTTCGCCCTGTAATTGCAGCAGCTTGTTTTAGCAATTCGTATATATCTATGTTTACTTTAGCCTCCAATCTTGCTTTTGTGACTTGTGTTTTCATTCATCTACTCCTTATGTTGTTAATAATATCTTATATTTTACGGCTAATAGACGTACATTATCAAGAAAAATACAATAAATATTTATCGTTTTGGAGCGTGGGAGCTAGTAGAAATCCCCGTCCTTTAGAGCGGGGAGCATGTTAATTAGAATGTGGATTTCTTGTATTGGTATTAACTAAATTACGCATTAATAAAGCGTAATTTAAGTTAATATCTTGTGGTACATTTAAGAATACAAAATGCCCATCGCCTAGTGCGGCATCAACCGTTTCATTTTTACGATTTAGCATTTTTTCAATTTTGAAATTAATATTGCCTTGTGGCGTCATCATTTCTACATTGTCGCCAAGTAAGAATTTATTTTTTACTGCTACTTCTGCCATACCTTGTTCGTTACGTTTACCCGTAAATTCACCGACAAATTGCTGACGATCAGAAATAGAATAGCCATATTCGTAGTTTTGGTATTCATCGTGCGTATGGCGACGTAAGAAACCTTCGGTATAACCACGATGTGCAAGGGATTCTAACGTATCCATTAAGCTTTCATCAAATGGTTTGCCCGCAGCTGCATCATCAATTGCTTTGCGGTAAACTTGAGCCGTTCTTGCACAATAATAAAATGATTTAGTACGGCCTTCGATTTTTAAAGAATGCACACCAAGTGCGGTCAATTTTTCTACATGTTGTACGGCACGCAGATCTTTTGAATTCATAAAGTAGGTGCCGTGTTCATCTTCAAACGCTGTCATTTGTTCGTCAGGCTTTTGTGATTCGGTATAAAGGAAGACTTTATCCGTTACCGCACCCTCGCCTAAGGTTGGTGCTACATTTTTCACTTCGATTTGTTGAGCAGGATCGATTTTCGGCACGATGTTGCCTACTTCATCCGTCGTGCCTTCTTCCATTTTGTATTCCCAACGGCAAGCATTGGTGCAAGTGCCTTGATTTGGATCGCGTTTGTTGATATAGCCAGAAAGTAAGCAACGGCCAGAATACGCCATACATAACGCACCATGTACGAAAATTTCGAGTTCAATATCTGGCACTTGTTGGCGAATTTCAGCAATTTCATCTATTGAAAGTTCGCGCGATAAAATCACACGAGTTAATCCCATTTGTTTCCAGAATTTTACCGTTGCCCAGTTTACCGCATTGGCTTGCACAGAAAGATGAATATCAATATTAGGGAAATTTTCACGCACCAACATAATTAAGCCTGGATCAGACATAATTAAAGCATCTGGTTTCATATCGATGACAGGTTGTAAATCTTTAATAAAAGTTTTGAGTTTGGAATTATGGGGCGCAATGTTTACCACTACATAGAATTTTTTGCCAAGGGAATGGGCTTCATCGATCCCGATTTTCAAATTGGCGTGATTAAATTCATTATTGCGTACACGTAAGCTATAACGAGGTTGGCCTGCATAAACCGCATCTGCACCATAAGCAAAGGCATAGCGCATATTTTTAAGGGAGCCTGCAGGAGAAAGTAATTCTGGTTTGAATTGGGTTGTCATAATATTCTCTTTTGTCTGATTTCAGGTCAGGGATTTACTCAAGGTAAATCGTTAGGTGGGGTATTGTAGAGAAAATATTTGGCTTGTAAAGGAAAGTGCGGTTAAATTCTTAGTAGAATTTTATGTAAAATTTAACCGCTTAATAGGTTGTATTTAATTCCTCAAATCTTAGGATAGTAATTTATCTTTCGTTTCTGAAATAAACCATAATCCAATCAAGCTCAACACAGCGTTTAGGGTTAAATAAATCCCCACACCTTTTAAGCCGTAGTGAGCATTCAGCGGTAAGGCAATGATTGCCGCAACACTTGCCCCGAATAAACCTGCAATATTATAGGTTAAAGAAGCACCTGAATAGCGGGCGTGAGTAGGGAAGAGTTCAGGTAAAAAACTCGCTAATGGCCCATAGCCCATTCCAATTAACCCCATACCGATGAATAAAAACCAAAACAGACTGGTAGTTGTACCGTTTTCGAGAAATAACGGCAAGGATAAACCAAAAATCGCAACGCCAACAGTTGTCCAAATGAGCCAAATACGGCGACCAACTTTGTCGATATATTTGCCCGAAACGGCGATGGTAATAGCCAATGAAACCGCACTTGCCATCAATAAAGCGGTAAAAATTTGCGGGGAAAATCCTAATCCCATTGCGTATCCTGCCTCTGAAACCGTTGGAGCAGATTTTGCGTAAATTTGGCTAAAGGCAATCATAATGTAGAACAGCACATAGCCTGCAATACAAATTAACATCCCCAAGAAAAACGGCTTGAAATGGGTTGTGAAAACTTCCAACATTGGTAAGCGTTTAGGTTTTGGCTTGTTAAGTGCCGCAAGGAAAATCGGGGCTTCAGTCAGTTTTAGGCGAACATATAAGCCAATTGCCACTAAGATAATGGAAGATAAAAACGGTATCCGCCACGCCCATTCAGCCATAGCTTCTTGCCCGAAAATTGCCGTAATGCCTAAGAACACGCCATTTGCCAACAATAAGCCAAGCGGTGCACCCAGTTGTGGGAAAGTACCATACCAACCTCGTTTACCTTCTGGAGCATTTTCGACCGCAACTAACGCTGCACCGCCCCACTCTCCGCCTAAACCGATACCTTGCCCAATACGGCATAAACAGAGCAAAATTGTCGCCCAAATACCGATGCTGTCATAGGTTGGCAACAAACCGATAACCACAGTGGAAACACCCATCAATAGTAAGCTCATCACAAAAGTATTTTTCCGCCCGAAACGGTCACCGAAATGCCCGAACAATATTGCTCCCAAAGGGCGAGCAATAAAAGTGAGTGCTAAAGTGGAAAGTGCCGCAATCTGCCCTGAAAGTGGATCTGTGGCATGGAAGAATTGATGGTTAAATACCAATACCGCTGCCATTGCGTAAATGTAGTTATCGAAATACTCAATCGCCGTGCCGACCATCGTCGCTGTCGCGACCTGTTTTAGACTATTTTGCGTATTCATCACTTGCCTCCCGTAATGCTTTTGTTGCGGCTTGCACATTATCGGCGTGCGTAATTGCAGTAATCACTGCCACACCATCCGCCCCAAATTCTCGTAAGGTTTTAACGTGAGCTAATTTCACCCCACCAATTGCCACAAGCGGTTTAGTTATCTCCGCATTTCGCAAAGTTTGAATAAACGCCATTCCTAGTGTTGGTTTCGGATTCTCTTTCGATTGCGTTGGGAAAATCGGGCCAATTCCAAAATAATCAATTTCCGCTAAATTTTCCCCAATTTTTGCCTCGTCTAAACGATTCACCGACCAACCAATAATTAGCGGTTTATTCGTTTTAGCTCGAATCTCTTGCACTGGCATATCGCTTTGCCCAATGTGAATACCATCCGCCTCGATTTCCAACGCCAAATCAACGTTGTCGTCTGCAATAAACGGTACGCCATATTCACGGCACAAATCACGACAATTAATCGCCAGCGCCTTCTGTGCTGAGGGCGTATGTTCTAACGAAAATTTGCCTTTATCCCGAAATTGAAAGCAGGTAATCCCGCCTTCTAACGCTTGTTTAAGCACGAATAATAAATTTTCTGACAAGTTCTCGCCCAAGTGACGGCAATCTTGCGTGCCTGCCACAAAGTAAAGCGGTAAGATTTTTTGAATATTTTTCATCTTTCAATCCTTAAAGGCGACTGTAAGCCCAATGATTTGTCGGCCCGTGTCCTTGCCCAATATTCAATGGGTGAGAAATCGCTGCGGTAATAAAATCTTTCGCTGTTTTTACCGCACTTTGCAACGGTTCGCCTTTCGCCAACTCTGCGGTTAAACAGGCAGAAAAGGTACAGCCCGTACCATGTGTATGCGGCGTGTTGAAACGGGGGCTTTGCAAAGTAAAATGACGACCATCTGCAAGTAAAACCCAATCTTGGCACAGCCCACTTTGCGAATTGAGCGAATGTCCGCCCTTAATAATCACATTCTTCGCTCCTTGTTTTTGCAACGCTTTTGCGGCTTGTTGAATACTGATGTCGTCCACAATCGCAATCCCCGTTAATGCTTCCGCTTCGGGAATGTTCGGTGTAATCACATCCGCCAACGGCAGCAATTTTTGGCTTAATGCACTCACCGCTTGCTGTTGCAATAACGGGGCGCCGCCTTTGGCGATCATCACAGGGTCTAGCACCAGCACGCCGAAAGGCTTATCAGCAAGAAAATCTGCGACGCATTCAATAATTTCTGCATTGCCCAACATACCAATTTTGCAACTTGCAATCTGGAAATCATTTTTGACCGCTTCCAGTTGTGCTTGAATTGTTTTCAGTGGAATAGGGTGAATATCAAATACGCCAAGTGTGTTTTGTGCCGTAACTGCTGTAATTACGGATGTACCAAACACGCCGCGCATTTGGAAGGTTTTAAGATCCGCTTGAATGCCTGCACCACCGCCACTGTCTGACCCTGCGATAGTTAATACTTGTTTCACATTACTCATTAATGCGCCCTCTTTGTCCAATGGTTTCAGGGGAAAGTGCAGCAAGCTCGTCCAGCAAACGGATTTGGAACTGTCCCACTTGTGTGGTTAAGCCTTGCGCCGCACACTCGCCTGCAATGGTGTATGCTACACAGGCTTCTAATGTCGCAGAAAAATAATTCCCTTCACTTACCGCTAAAAATGCAGCACACACGGCACTCAATAAACAGCCCGAAGCCGTAACTTTCGGGAACAATGACGTGCCGTTGTGAACGGTCGCAGTTTGTGTGCCATCGCTGACAATATCCACCACCCCGCTAATCAACACCGTACAGCCATAGCATTGAGCCACTTTCTCGGCAACGGCTTTTAAATCCACTTCGCCCTGCCCAGCATCTACACCTTTTGCCTGCCACGCCTCGCCTGCAATGGCAGCCAGTTCACCTGCATTACCACGAATAAGTGCGAATTTTACTTCTGCCAGCAATTGGCGAATGGTCTCACGGCGATAACTGGTTGCCCCCACACCAACAGGATCTAACACTACAGGAATTCCAACCTCATTTGCTGTTTTTCCTGCCTGCAACATCGCCTCCCGATCTTTACCAATCAGCGTACCAATATTAATGACCAATGCTTGACTGATTTTCGGTACTTCCTGCATTTCTTCGATATTCGCCGACATCAAAGGCGAAGCTCCTAATGCCAACAAGCCATTGGCACTAAAATTCGCTGCCACAATATTGGTAATGTTATGAATGAGCGGATTCTGCTCACGGATTTTGGAGAGATAAATTGATTGCATAAGCATTCCTTGTGTTGAATATAAAATAAACAAAAATGCCCGCTATTCACTGTGAGCAATTAGCGGATGTAATAAAATGTAGAAAATTGGGAAAATAAACAGGATAAAATCGTGATAGAGAAAGGTTGAATATGTGGCATATTAGTTTCCTACGTCAGTGCTAACTGTTTCAGGTTCACGGGTATCATCTCAGCCTTTCGGCACCCCGACTAAAAATTGAAAGAAGTTTACGCTTCTTTTCAAGAAAAAACAAGCGGTCAAATTTTTCCCTCATTTTGCAAATAATGAGAAGAATTTGACCGCTTAAATAGAAAACTAAATTTGTTTAATTAAAAACGGTAACGCACACCGAAAGAGGCTTCGTGAGTTTTAAAACGCACGTTTTCTAAACAGCGATCATAATGGGAGTAATCTAATGCTAAACGCCAATTGCCGAAATCATAACCAATAGAAAAACGAGGATGGTTGGAATGAGTTTTGATGTTTAAATACTCTTGTAATATTTCAGGTTGATTTGGATTATATGTCTCTACTTTTTCACGCACGTGCCCCCAATCGGCTTGCACATAAATCCCTTTTCCATTATCTTCCTTTGCTTGTACAGCAGAAGAGAAGATTTCTCAATTCGAATATTCATTAGGGTTCTTCCAAAGGATTTTTGTTAAAAATAAAAAGAATTGACGTAATGTTGGTTACGTCAATTCTATTTTTATTTTTGATTATTCTGATTTTGCGCGGGTTGGTTCAGAATAAACGTGGCTAATTGCACAATGATGTCCTGCCGCGCCTTTTCCATAGAAATAATAACGAGAATCCTGCCAAGCCCTAATCGGGAAAGCCTCTGGCATTTCATCATTTGCTTTCGCTAAAGTCATCTCCGCTTTTGTATGGGGCACTGAAGAAATTGTACCTAAACGTCCATTAAATTCATAAGTGCGGACAAATTTTGATACTTTCTCGAGCGTTTCAGGTTCATCTACATTAATTGCTGGATCAATAGATTCAACAACTTCTTGAGGTTTATATGAACTTAAACGGTCTAAAGATTCTTGTACTTTTTTCTGTACCGATTCATTAGCTGGTTGAGTAATAAAATCTAATGCAGGTTTTACATCAGGGGATTTTTCTTCAACGATAATTCCCATTGCTGGCGTGATAAACCCTTTTTTAGTTTTCTCTTGCTCAAGCAATTCATCCACAGATAAGAAATGATTTTCTTTTGGCAGATTTACCGTTGAATAATCAATCCAAGCCTTGCCACTTGCCAATTCAGGCGAAACCACCGCAGCAAATAATGGCATTGGCGATTTTGGCTCTTGATTACGGCGACGACGCTGATTATTCGCTGCACGTAAATGACGTGGAGTACGACGCTGACGCTCTTGACGTTCAGAACGTTGGTTCTGATGAACGGGTTTTTCATCATTATTTTGAACCGTAATTACATCCACTTCTGGCATTTTTTCAGTCGTGCTGAAGTTATTTTCAACAACTGTTTCATTTGTTTCATTATCTTCAACGCGCACGCGTTTACGTAAATCACGGCGTTGGCGGCGTTGAGTGACAGGCTCAGTTCTTTCTTCTTTAGCCTCAAAAACAGGTGTAGAATTTACCGCACTTTCAGTGATACTTTCTTCCACTAAGTTACGGCGCGGACGGCGTTGATTACGCTCACGGACATTACGAACCTGTTCTTCGTTTCTTTCTGTTTCGTTATTTTCAGAACGTGGACGACGAGAAGAACGACGATCCTGTGAACGGCGTTGATTACGATTAGGATTGCGCGAAGTGCGGTTATTTTTCGGTTTGTTTTCTTCAGATTTAGTCGCAAATAAACCTTTAATCTTCGCAATAATTTTAGCTAACAAAGAGGGTTCATTTGATTTACGCTCAACTGGCGTTGGGGCTGCTTCTGAAATAGAAAGCGCAACTACTGCACTTTCAACCGCTGGTTGTTCAATAACAGCTGTTGTTTCCACATTACGAGAAAGCAGTGATTCTTCAGTATTTTCATCTTGAGCACAGTGAATTTTCGCTAAGTTATAGCTTAATTCATTTACTTCTTCGCCATCACGTAAACGGAAAACACTAAAGTGCGGTGTTTCCATTGCTTCATTAGGGGCAACAATAATATCGACATTATGACGCTTTTCAATATTACTGATTGCTTTGCGTTTTTCGTTAAGAAGATAAGAGGCAATTTGTACTGGCACAATGGTATGCACTTGCTTGGTGTTTTCTTTTAATGCTTCTTCTTCCAGCAAACGCAAAATAGATAAAGAAAGAGATTCATTATCACGCACTTTGCCTGTTCCTTGACAACGAGGGCAAATATGGTGCGAAGATTCGCCCAATGATGGGCTTAAACGCTGACGTGACATTTCTAACAAACCAAAACGAGAAATTCGGCTAATTTGAATACGGGCGCGATCTGGACGAACCGCATCACGAATACGATTTTCTACTTCACGTTGATGGCGAATTGGTGTCATATCAATGAAATCAATGACAACTAATCCACCTAAGTCACGTAAGCGTAATTGACGCGCGATTTCATCTGCCGCTTCAAGATTGGTATTTAATGCCGTTTCTTCAATATCGCCACCACGAGTAGAACGTGCGGAGTTAATATCAATAGCGGTTAATGCTTCAGTTACATCAATAACGATTGAACCGCCAGAAGGTAAACGCACTTCACGTTGGAATGCGGATTCAATTTGAGATTCAATTTGATAGTGACTGAAAAGTGGCACTTCGCCTTGATAAAGTTTCACGCGATTGATGAAATCAGGACGCACAAGTTTGATATGCTCTTTCGCTTTCTCAAAAATTTTTGGGCTATCAATCAGGATCTCACCAATATCACGACGCAAATAATCGCGAATAGCGCGTACAATCACATCGCTTTCTTGATGAATTAAAAATGGAGCTGGACGACTTTGTGAAGCTTGTTTGATCGCTTCCCAATGATGTAATAATACTTTTAAATCCCATTGTAATTCTTCTGGTGATTTTCCCACACCAGCGGTACGGACGATTAAGCCTACACCGTCAGGCACATCTAATGAACTTAATGCCTCTTTTAGTTCAGTACGTTCATCGCCCTCAATACGGCGAGAAATTCCTCCTGCCCGTGGATTATTCGGCATAAACACCAAATAACTACCGGCAAGAGAAACAAAAGTAGTTAAGGCTGCACCTTTGTTTCCTCTTTCTTCTTTATTAACTTGAACGATAACTTCCTGTCCTTCAGTCAAAATATCGCGAATATTCGGACGACCTTGAAAAACATAATCATCAGGAAAATATTCACGGGCAATTTCTTTTAAAGGTAAAAAACCGTGACGTTCTGCACCATAATCTACAAAAGCCGCTTCTAAGCTTGGCTCAACGCGAGTAATTTTTCCTTTGTAGATATTCGCTTTTTTTTGTTCGTGTCCTGGACTTTCAATGTCCAAGTCAAAAAGGCGTTGTCCATCGACAAGCGCGACACGCAACTCTTCTTTTTGAGTTGCATTGATTAACATTCTTTTCATTGTCAATTCTCTTATTAAATATTTAAAAAAACCTCAAAATAAACCGCACTTTGCTTCGTTATCGACCTCGTGTTTCTCGCGCCAGTCAATCTCACGACTGTATGTTGCTGGGTGCATTGATAACGTTATTAAGCATAAATATTTGCTTGATAAAACAACGCGATATTCCGCACGCGTTGCAAACGGCTGATTTATTTTAAGAAAAATGTTGATTATCAATGTCTTATGCCAATTGCTGCATTGAGTTTTCACCAACAAAACTTATCCTTTTTTACGCAAATTCTTAGGCGCAAAAAGAGACCCTATTATCCATAGAAAACGATTAATTAGCAAGGCGAATTTGCGTTCATAGAGTGACGTTCATATTACGTTTATAGTGCCTTTATGATATGATTTGCAGCGATTTTCAAAAGGAAAAAAAATGACAAAACAAAATGAAAAAATCATTAATTCATCCGTAAAAATGCTGACAATTAGTGAAGATGAAAGTGGGCAACGAATTGATAATTATTTATTAGCAAAACTCAAAGGTGTACCCACAAGTTTAATTTATCGCATTGTGCGTAAAGGCGAAGTGCGAGTAAACAAAGGCAGAATTAAACCAGAATATAAACTGCAAACAGGCGATGTTGTACGCATTCCGCCAGTGCGTGTGGCTGAAAAAAATGATGCGCCGATTTCAAAAAATCTCAATAAAGTTGCCGCACTTGAAAACCAAATTTTGTTTGAAGATGATTGCTTGATTATTTTAAATAAACCCTCAGGAATCGCGGTGCATGGCGGGAGTGGTTTAAATTTTGGTGTGATTGAAGCCTTACGAGCATTACGCCCAGAAGCACGCTTTTTAGAACTGGTTCATCGTTTAGATCGCGATACATCAGGCATTTTATTAATTGCCAAAAAACGTTCAGCATTACGCAATTTGCACGAACAACTTCGCATCAAAACCGTTCAAAAAGATTATTTAGCGTTAGTACGTGGGCAATGGCAATCCCATATAAAAGTTATTCAAGCCCCTCTTTTGAAAAATGAATTATCTAGCGGAGAGCGCATTGTGCGTGTCAGCGAGCAAGGAAAACCATCTGAAACCCGCTTTAGTATTGAAGAACGCTATATAAATGCTACGCTTGTGAAGGCTTCACCAGTCACAGGGCGAACCCATCAAATCCGTGTGCATACACAATATGCAGGACATCCTATTGCATTAGATGATAAATACGGCGATAAAGATTTTGATAAACAAATGAATGAATTAGGATTAAATCGTTTGTTTTTGCACGCTTTTTCAATTCGGTTTGAACACCCTAAAAATGGCGAAACACTACGTTTCAATGCACCACTAGATCATCAAATGAAAGCAATTTTGCAAAAGTTGCGGGAAAGCAAATAGACAATATTTCTGTTTATTGCTACACTTACACACGGAGACAACTCGTTTCTATCAACAAATTTCATAATAACGACAACAAAGGATAGCAAAATGGCAAAAGGACAATCTTTACAAGATCCTTATTTAAATGCGCTTCGTCGTGAACGCATTCCTGTATCAATCTACCTTGTAAACGGAATCAAACTTCAAGGTCAAATTGAATCATTCGATCAATTCGTGATTTTATTAAAAAACACCGTGAATCAAATGGTATATAAACACGCAATTTCAACGGTTGTGCCTGCTCGTTCAGTTTCCCATCACAATAACAATCATCATACTGCTCCAACAGAAACAGTTGAAAACGTGGAAACTCAAGCAGAGTAATCACAACACCATTAATGGACAATCAATATTTATTAAGTGCGGTTGAAAATTCTCAGGAAATTTCAACCGCACTTTTTCCATTTTAAATCGGAAAATTATTTTCCAATTCCATATTGTTTCAATTTATTCGCAATCGCAGTATGGGAAACGCCTAAACGTTGAGCCAATTTTCTCGTGCTTGGATATTCTGCATAAAATAATTTTAGAACTTGTGCCTCATAAGAACTGATGATTTCATCTAAGGTTTTATTTCCAAATTCATCCAAAGAAATTACCGCACTTTGTGGCGGAGCAAGATTTAAACTTTCGATAGTCAAATGATTATCTTGTACCAGAGAGCAGGCACGATAAAGGGTGTTATAAAGCTCACGAACATTCCCTTTCCAATCATATTTCTGCAAATAAAGAAGAAAATCTTTATCGAAAGTTGGTTTTGCAATTTTTAATTCTTCACTGATTTCCTGTAAAAAACCTTGTGCCAGTGGCTCAATATCTGCAACGCGATTGCGTAATGCAGGCACATTAATAGTGAGAACATTTAAGCGATGAAATAAATCAGCACGTACTTTACCTTGCTCAACAAGCAAATGGAGTGGAACCTGTGATGTGCAAATCACGCGCACATTTGCATAATGCTCCTTTTCTTCGCCTACTCGACGGAAAGATCCATCCGTTAAAAAACGCAATAATTTAGCCTGCAAACCCAATGAAAGTTCAGCAATACCATCGAGTAAAACTGTACCCTCATTTGCGTATTCAAAAAAACCAATGGTTTCACTGTCGCCAACTTTTCGACCAAACATTTCACTTTCGGCATCTTCATCAGGCAACCCTGCACAATTTACTGCGATAAATTTTTTATCGCGACGCAAACTCTGATAATGGCAGGCTTTCGCTAACAAATCCTTTCCTGTCCCCGTTTCGCCTTGAATTAACAAAGGCACATCAAACATAGCAAAACGTTTCGCGTTTTCTACCGCACTTTTCATCGCTTCACTTTGTACAACAAAACAATCGAAGGGTTTTTGAGGATCAAATTTAGAAATCGTCATATTCAGGGAATGGAGATAATTAAGATATGGCTATGATAATTTCTTTACAACAAAGTGTAAATATTATTTTACATAAGGTAAAAATGCGACCATTTTTGACCGCACTTTATATCGCTAAGGTTTTAACATTCTTTCTGCTTCACGAACACGAACAAGGAATTGTTTCCGTTCAGCTGAACTCATACCACTGCTAGTACCAGGTAATTTAACAGTAAGAGGATTCACTGCTCGACCGTTAATATGAAATTCATAATGTAAATGCGGTCCCGTAGAAATCCCCGTGTTACCAGAAAGTGCAATACGTTCGCCTTTTTTAACTGTTTGCCCTGCTTTTACTAGGGATTTGCTCAAATGCATATAAACAGTTTGATATTCACGCCCGTGACGCAACATAACATAACGCCCTGCACCACCAGCCTGATAAGCGACTTTTTCAACTATGCCATCTGCTGGTGCAATAACTGGTGTGCCTTGAGAAACGGAGAAATCCACACCTTTATGCGGACGAACACGTCCTGTTACTGGATGACGACGATTTGGATTAAAAGGGGAGGAAACCCGTGCTTGGCGTTGCAATGGATAACGAGCAAAACCTTTGCCTAAAGTTTCTCCTTGCTGATTATAATAACGACCATTTGCAGCTTGCACAGCATAATAGTTTTTACCACCAGATGAAATACGTAACGCCTCAACATTACCTTGACCAGTGAGTTTATCGCCTAAATATTCACGAGAAACTAAAATGGCAAATTGAGTTCCTTTTTTTAGTTTTCTCAAACTCACTTGCCATTGTAAGGCGTTACTAAGTTGGCTAATTTGACGCGTATCGAGACCTTTTTCTCTTAAACTACTATTTAAAGAATTTTGAATCTCGCCTTTTAATACTTCTTTTCGCCAAATACTTTTCTTTTCAATAACTTGGCGTTTAAATTTCCCATCTTCGAGACGTTCATAAATACGTTCTTCTTTTTCAGAAACCAGCCAATTTAAATATTCCAAGTTATCATTTTTATCTAAAATCCAGTAAAATTGCTGACCTGCTTTTAAGTGGGCTAATTCGGGATCAAGCGTAATCAATGGTTGTACTGATGAATCATCTAAACCTGACAAAACTAAAACATCTTTTAACGTATCCCCTTCGGTTACTGTATAACTAAATTGATTAGTAATTCTTATGGCTTGATCGGCTGCGTCTAATAAACCATTGAGTGCGTCTTGTGCGTGTTGAGGTAAAGTATCGAGATCATCTGAAGATAGTTTTACTTCATCAACTTCGTCATCTTTTGCTTGTAGCTCATCATCATAAGAGGTGGCGTTTTCATCAGATTGAAGTGCGGTGGAATTTTTATTTGGCGATGTATTTAACTCGTGATATTCCACACTGTCAGAGGTGGAAAATATGGGATTTTCTTCAGATTTGTCTTTTATTGTAAGTAAAATGCCTGTCAAAATAAGCAAAATAGCAACAAAAAACATGCCTACTTTTATATATGCGCGTTTTTTTCGTCTATCTCGAGCTAATTTTACGTGTTGCACTGGCATCCCTAAAATAAAAAAGTTTTCAGCATTCAGACTACATATTATAAAGAAAATTCATTCCTATGGAAAAAGCATTATTCAAACGCTTAAATATTCGACACAAGAGAGAAAATCTTGAGAATTCTATAAAAATGCGTTATTTTCCCCAACCATTGTTGAAAACACGGCGATTTTATGAATATCACAGCCATTCGCAACGAGCAAAACCAACAACCGCTCATTCAATTAAAAAATATCAATGTGGTTTTCGCACAAAAAACCGCACTGCAAGGTATTAATTTAAATATCTATCCCAATTCTATTATTACCATTGTTGGGCCAAATGGTGGTGGTAAATCAACGTTATTAAAAACCTTATTAAAACTACAAACGCCCACTTCTGGCGAAGTCATTTATAGTAAAAATGTTCGCATTGGCTATGTTCCACAAAAAATCCATTTGGATCATAGTTTGCCTATTACGGTTGAGCGATTTCTTTCGCTAAAAAAAGGCATTAAAACACAAGAAATTTCCACCGCACTTGAGCAACTTTCTATTTCACATTTACGCAAAAATAATATGCAAAAACTATCTGGTGGCGAAATGCAACGGGTATTATTGGCGCGTGCAATTTTAAATAAACCAAATTTACTTGTGCTAGACGAACCCACTCAAGGCGTAGATATTACTGGGCAGGCAGAACTTTATCAGCTCATTCATCAAACCCAACAAAAATTAAATTGTGCCGTATTGATGGTATCGCACGATTTACACATTGTGATGGCGGATAGTAAAGAAGTATTGTGTATTAACCAACATATTTGTTGTGCAGGTACGCCTGATGTTCTCTCAAATGATCCAACATTTATGCGTTTATGGGGAAATCAGATCGCACAAAATATCGGCTTTTATACCCATCATCACAATCATCATCACACTTTACACGGTGATGTGTGCGGTTGTAATTCATCAGCAGTGCATTGCCAAAATAAGGATAAATAATGTTTGAAATTTTATTTCCTGCCCTTTTAACAGGCATTTTGCTTTCGCTTATTACCGCGCCACTTGGCGTATTTGTGGTGTGGCGGAAAATGGCTTATTTTGGCGACACTCTTTCTCACTCTGCGTTGCTCGGCGTGGCGTTAGGTATTTTCTTACAAGTCAATCCTTACATTGCGATTGTGGTGCTTACCTTAATTCTTGCTATCGCAATGGTGTGGTTAGAAAGCAATACGCAATTTTCTATTGATACCTTGCTCGGCATTATTGCCCATAGCTGTTTATCTCTCGGGGTTGTGACAGTAGGATTATTACGGAATGTACGGGTAGATTTAATGAATTATTTATTTGGGGATTTACTCGCGATTAATTATACGGATTTAATTTATATTGGAATTGGCGTGATAATTGTGCTTTCAACATTAATTTACTTTTGGCAATCCTTACTTTCCACCACTGTATCGCCAGAACTTGCGCAAGTTGAAGGTATTAATATCAAAAAAATGCGTTTTATTTTAATGATATTAACCGCATTGACGATTGCCTTGAGTATGAAATTTGTCGGTGCATTAATTATCACATCCTTATTAATCATTCCTGCGGCAACCGCTCGTCGCTTTGCGAGAACGCCAGAATCTATGGTGGGCTGGGCGATTATTATGAGTATGTTATCGATTATAGGTGGATTAATCTTATCAGCCTTTTATGATACTGCTGCTGGGCCTTCTGTTGTGATTTGTTCTGCGTTTTTATTTGTCTTATCACTCTTCAAAAAAGAGCGATTATAAGCTTGCCCAACCAGTGAAAACCATTTGCGCCACAGTTTAATTCTTGATAAAGTGCGGTCGATTTTTACGGTCTTTTTAGGATAACAAAATGAACCAAGAATATTTAGATTTTGAATTGCCGATTGCTGAATTAGAAGCAAAAATTGAAGCATTACGAGCAGCATCAGATGATAAAGTTGATTTAACTGATGAAATCAAACGCTTACAAAAGAAAAGTAACGAACTCACTAAAAAAACCTTTGCTAACCTTGATGCTTGGCAAGTTTCACGTATGGCGCGTCATCCAAACCGCCCTTATACATTAGATTATATTGAACATATTTTTACGGAATTTGAGGAACTCGCTGGCGACCGTGCTTTTGCTGATGATAAAGCCATTGTTGGTGGCTTGGCACGTTTAGATGGTCGTCCAGTGATGGTTATCGGTCATCAAAAAGGTCGTTCTGTAAAAGAAAAAGTACAACGCAATTTTGGTATGCCAGCACCTGAAGGCTATCGTAAAGCGTTACGTTTAATGGAAATGGCTGAACGTTTTAAATTGCCAATTATCACATTTATTGATACCCCAGGGGCTTATCCGGGTATTGGTGCTGAAGAACGTGGTCAAGCGGAAGCTATCGCCCGTAACTTACGCGAAATGGCACAACTTACCGTTCCTGTTATTTGTACCGTTATCGGTGAAGGCGGTTCGGGCGGTGCATTAGCTATTGGCGTGGGCGATAAAGTGAATATGTTGCAGTATTCCACTTATTCTGTGATCTCGCCTGAAGGCTGCGCTTCTATTCTTTGGAAAAGTGCGGAAAAGGCATCAACAGCAGCAGAAGTAATGGGATTAACCGCAAGCCGTTTAAAAGAATTAAATCTTATCGACAACATTGTGCAAGAACCTTTAGGTGGCGCACATCGTAGTTATCTAGAAATAGCTGAAAACTTAAAACGTCGTTTAAAAGAAGATTTAGCTGAACTTGACGGACTAAGCAAAGAAGAATTATTAAATAGACGCTATGAACGTTTAATGTCTTACGGTTATTGCTAACTAACATTCTAAAAGAGCGGTGATTTTTACCGCTCTTTTTTGATCTAAATATACAACAAAGGAGAATATACAATGAAAAACGTACTTTCGATCCAATCCCACGTAGTCTATGGTTTTGCGGGTAACAAATCCGCGACTTTTCCAATGCAGTTGCTAGGCGTAGATGTATGGGCATTAAATACCGTTCAATTTTCTAATCACACCCAATATGGAAAATGGACAGGCATGGTAATTCCACAAGAACAAATCCGAGAAATTGTAACTGGACTTGATAATATTGAAAAACTACAAGAATGTGATGCTTTGTTATCAGGTTACTTAGGTTCTGCGGAACAAGTTGATCAAATTCTTTTTGCCTTAGAACAAATCAAACTGCGTAATCCCAATGCGCTTTATTTATGCGACCCTGTAATGCCACATCCGAAAAAAATCTGCGTGGTTGCCAATGGCGTTCGCGAAGCACTTATTGAAAAAGCCATTCCAGTGGCGGATATTATGACGCCAAACTTACACGAATTGCGTCAGCTAACCGAATTTCCAATTAATACCTTTGACGATGTATTAAAAGCAGTGAATGCGTTGATTGCAAAAGGCGTGAAGAAAGTTCTTGTTAAACATTTAGGTAGTGCGGGTAAAATCAACGATCCTGATACATTTGAAATTATTATGGCAACCCCAGAGGGGGTTTGGCATTTAAGCCGTCCGCTTTATCAATTCAACTTTGAACCAGTGGGCGTGGGCGATTTAATTGCGGGTACATTCTTAGCAAATTTACTCAATGGAAAATCTGATGTTGAAGCTTTTGAAGCAATGAATAATGAAGTAGCAGGCGTAATGAAAACCACCTTTGAATTGGGTTCTTACGAGTTACAAACCATTGCTGCACGTTTTGAAATTCTCAATCCAAGCAGCAACTATAAAGCTGAAAAAGTTGCCTAATGGATTTACTTTCAGACATTGAAAAACAACTCAAAAAAGCCACCGCTCAAGCATTTCTTATCGCCTTGAGTGGTGGTTTAGATTCCACTGTACTTCTTTCTTTATTTGCAAAACTTCGTCAAAAACAACCGCACTTACCGCCTTTATCTATACGAGCAATCCACATTCATCACGGCTTAAGCCCCAATGCAGATTGTTGGGCTAAACACTGCCAAAACTTATGCGATCAATTTCAAATTCCATTGATTATCGAGCGAGTACAAGTAGATAAAACCAATGGCATTGAGGCTGGGGCGCGTGAAGCACGCTATCAAGCCATAAAAAAACATCTTCAAACACAAGAAATGCTGGTTACAGCACATCATCTAAACGATCAAACAGAAACCTTTTTCTTAGCCTTAAAACGTGGCAGTGGGCTACAAGGCTTAGGCGCAATGCAACAACAAAGTGCATTATTCGGAATGCCAATTTTACGCCCTTTGTTAAGTTTTACTCGCACACAGTTAGAAGATTATGCTCAAAAAGAAAAACTCAATTGGATTACAGATGAAAGTAATAAAGATAATCGATTTGATCGCAATTTCTTACGCAATGAAATCTTGCCAGAATTACGTGAACGCTGGGCTTATTTTGATTTAGCCGTGCAACGTTCCGCACAACATTGTTTTGAGCAACAACAGCTAATTAATGATTTATTGAGTGAAGCCTTTGCAGAACATTGTCAAATTAAAAACCAATTTAAACTGTGCCAATTTCGCAAATATTCTCTCGCAAAACAGACCGCACTTTTGCGTATGTGGCTTGCGGAAAACCAACTTGAAATGCCAAGTAAACGCCAGCTTACACAGCTTATTAATGATGTTGTTTTTGCAAAAGAAGAGGCAAACCCTCAATTTCAGCTTGTAAATAAAGTCATTCGACGTTATCAAGATAGTTTATATTTAACTAAACGGTTTTCTGATCTAACCAAATGCTGCCTAAAATTAGAACAAAACATGCTAAGTTTACCTGATAATTTAGGCAATCTCACAGTTCAAGAAAATGAACATAATCTGATTTTCTACTGGCAGAATTACTCTGTTTCGCTGGAAAAAACGAACTTGCCTATTTCTATCCGCTTTGGCTATTCGGGCAAAGTGAAACATCATCCGAAACGCCCAAGAGAAGATATAAAAAAAATCTGGCAAGAATTAAGCGTACCACCTTGGGAACGAAATCGGATTCCTTTAATTTTTTATGGCAACAAGCTAAAAAGTGCGGTAGGTTTTTTTCGTGTTTTTGACGAGTTTTAAAATCAAGTTAAAGCGAATTTACATCTAAAAACGCGTTCAAAATTTGAGCGGTGAATTCTTTTCTTAGATAAAAACCTAAAGGCAAGGTATCTATAATTTCGCCATTTTTTCCTATGCCTTTTGTCACAGCGCGACTATTTGCACCCTTCGGGCGAAGTTGCATAACCTCACCAATTCGAGCGGTAATTTGCTCCAATTTGCCAAGTACAATTAAATCCATCAATTCTTCCCAATCTTGTTTTAATTGACGCTCTTGCTCAGCGGTTGGCTTCCAGAAAATTGGCGCGCCGATATGGCGTTCACGTAATGGAATATGGCGGCTGCCTTCAATGGGCATCCAAAGGACACAAGAAAGTTTATGACGAACGTGCGAATTTTCCCATTTAACCCCTGAATTTTGTACCAACGGGGCAAGGCTCACAAAGGTGGTTTCAAGAGGATAACCCTCCGCATTAATCGGCAATGTTTTAAGCTCAACACCTAAATGGGAAAAATCCTGTTCGGCTTTACTCCCTGCCGTTGCACCTAAAGCGTGCTCTAATAACATTCCCACCCAGCCTTTATCACGTTTTAAATCTGGCGGAACAGGAATATGCAGTTCATCCGCTAACTCTCCAAAAGTTAAGCCAGCGATAGATTGTGCTTGGGAAAGCAATTGTTCAAGGGTTTGTGGAATCATTCGTGATATTTCTTAAAAAAGCGTGGCTTCGTGTTTTCAGTGCCTTTATCAATATAAGGAATTTTCTCTAACTGCAATAAAAAACGTTTTGCCTCTAAGCCACCGCCAAAACCAGTTAAAGTACGATCTTTGCCTAAAATGCGGTGACAAGGAATAATAATACTAATCGGATTACTCCCCACCGCACCTCCCACGGCACGAACAGCTTTCGGGTTATTAATCCGTAACGCCAGCTCTCCATAACTTGAAAGTTCGCCATAATCAATTTCTCGCAAGGCTTGCCAAATGGCTTGTTGAAACGCTGTGCCTTCTGGTTTTAAGGGAATATCTGAAAAACGCTCAATTTCCCCATTAAAATATCGTTCAAAAGCTAACCGCACTTTTTGAAAAACAGGCAATTCATCTTGCTTGTGCCATTTGGGATTAGGCGCATATTGTTCTTTTTCAAAATCAATATGCGTAATGCTCTCGCCGTCAGATAAAATCAAAAGCCGTCCGACGGGGGAAGGATAATAAGTGTAATAAAGTGCGGTCATTTTTCGCCTTGTTTTTATAAAAGAAAAGCACACTTTGTGTGGAAGTGTGCTTTATTATGCTAAATTTTTTAACGGATTAGAAACTATAATTTAAGTTTAAGCCGTAAAGATTTGCGTGTGCTTGAGAAGTATAATTTGCGGTTGTTATTATGTGGCCACCTGCAGCTTGTTGTACTTCTTTAAAGTGAACTTTTTTGCCTTTTAAGTAAGCATAGCCAAGATCAACAGATAAGTTCGGCGTGAATTTATAGGTTGCCCCTAAACTATACCAAGTGCGATCGGTATCTGGAATTGCAGCACTACGGTGATGACGAGATGCCGCTTGATCGTAAGCAATACCCGCACGCAAGGTCAATTTTTCATCAAGGTTATAACTTGTCCCTAATGCAACACGAGAGTTATTACTGTATTGTAATTCTTTATCAAACGCTTTTTCACCATTTTCATAGCTAGCGTGTAATTTTGTTAAACGACTCCAATGGGTATATTTATAACTATAATGCACTGCAAATTTGTCAGTTAATTGATGGAAACCAGAAAGTTCTAAGTAATCTGGCAATGTAAAGGTTAAATTACTTGTTTTCCCCGCCACGATATCCTTTTTTCCTAAACTAGTGGCAGTGCGGTCAGTAAAATCAATGTCCACTTTAGAATGATAGGCTAAACCAATTCGATTAGCTTCATTAAATTGATAGATTACACCTGCATTCCAGCCAAAGCCCCAAGCTGCTCTATCTTGTAATGACACAACAGATTTGTCTTTAGAGGTCAAATAGTCAGAAGCTTTATTTTGAGAATCTACTGCTTTGAGTGCGTTTTTTGTTTGTTGATCCTGAAGACTATCCGCAATAATACCCGCATTCCGTTCAACTTGGGCTTTAGCATAAACCGCATTTACCCCTAAACCTAGGCTCAAGCCTTCTGTTACTCGATAAGCACCACTTAAATTTAAGTTGATAGCAGTCAAGGCAGTTTTTCCACCAAATATACCAGCATCATAACTATCGCCATATTCACTTTTTAGACCGAAATTGACATTCATTCCTGCACCCAGCGCGAATTTATCATTCACTGGCGCAACGAAATAAAGATTTGGCACAAAAGCACCAGGAACAACATTACGCTCTGAAGCTGAGCCGTACTTTGTGAATTGCATTGAACCACTTTTTAGAGAAGCATCTACATTACCACTCATATTAATTCTAGAATCAACATAAACGCCACCTGTGGAAAACTGTGCCGTTTTAAATAAACTCATCAAAGCTGGGTTAGTTGCCACGACAGAAGCATTATCTGCAATCGCCGCTTCACCTGCATAGGCACGACCAAGCCCAGAAGTAGAAACTTCCGCCAATTGAAACGCCGCCGCATTTGCACCACCTGCAGCCAACAACATTGCAGTTGCTAATAGAGATTGATTAAATTTTTTCATTTGGAACCCTTTGTTATAAATAAAAATTTGGGCGATTATAAAGCCAGAATCTATTGAGTGCAACTCTATTTCCTTATTTTTATCAGAGCTACGATCAGTTAGCAGGAGTTTTTTGCATTTAATGGATTGTTTTGTTCAATTTTTGTCATTTATGGGGAACAAGAAAAATGATAAAATGCACAAAAATATTCATATAAGGAAAAGAAAATGACCGTAAAATGCAAAGCAGAAGAATCCTTAACTTGTAGCTGTGTTGATGTAGGCACGATTATTGATGGCTCTGACTGTAGCGTAGAAGTGCATCAAGTTTATAGCACAGAAGCTGATGCCAATGCAGCGCTTGAACGATTAACGAAAAAAGCGCGCAATACAGAAAGTGATCCTTGCGAAATTAAAAGCGAAATCGTGGCAGTTGAAAACGGCGTTCAATTAAATGCTTCTTTCACTTTTAGTTGCCAAGCAGAAGCGATGATTTTTGAACTGGCGAATCGTTAAAAATAATCTGAAACTCGACCGCACTTTTGTTGGGTTAGAATAGTGGACGTTTTAAAAATGCTTACTATGAAAGTGATTTTTAAAACGTCCACAAAATTTAATATCCATCTTCTTGCATATTCGGCAAAAATTCCGCTTGCTGAATACGCTTTACTTCCGTACGAATTGAACCATCTGAATGTAGCTCAATTTCACGCCAACCAGGCTGTAAGGTATCAAGAGAAAAATACTGGCAATCAGGTTTAAATTGAATACAAGTTGCTGGCGTTGCCATTACTTGATAACCATTCCATTCACTATTTACTTCTTGATGAATATGCCCATACAAAATAGCCTTCACATTGGAAAAAGGCGCAAGCACTTCTGCCAATTCGTGAGAATTACGAAGGTTATGTTGATCAAGCCATGCGGAATTAGTTGGTAATAAATGGTGATGTAATACAACCAAGGTATAGCGTTCTGGATTTTTTTCTAAGGTTTCTTTTAATAAATCGAGTTGATGCTGGCTTAGTTGTCCGTGCGGCACACCATAAACTTGGCTATCCAACAATAAGGCTTGCCAATGTTCGCCCAATAGAAGATGTTTTGCCACGTTCATGGGTGGCTGATTTAAAAATTCTGCCATTTTAGGCTGAAAGTCGTGATTTCCTGGAATCCAAAACACAGGTTTATTGAAAGGTTTCATCATTTCTACAAAACGAATGTAACCTTCATCGCTACTATCCTGCACAAGGTCGCCTGTAGCAAGAATTACATCAAATTCTTTATTTTCTTGCTGAATTTCCTTTAATACTTGAGCAAAACTTGCTTGTGTATTTACCCCCAATAATTCCGCACTTTCATCTTTAAATAAATGGGGATCCGTAATTTGTAATAACTTTATAACAGGCTTTTCCGCCTGATAAACAAACGTATTTTTCATTAATGCCCCCTAACTACGTTTCCAACTTTGTTGTAACTGAGCATAATTTAATTGAAGCCACTGCAATCCAATCACTGCAATGCCATTATCAATTTTCCCCTCGCACATCCATTGATACGCCTGTTCACGTTTTACTACGTGCACTTTAATGTCTTCATTTTCTTCAGCCAAACCGTGAATGCCTTTTGCTTGTGAACTATCCACTTCGCCTGCAAATAAATGAATCCGCTCCACTATGCCACCTGGGCTATCCCACACACTTAAACAATGTGTTAAATTTTTGACTTGAATCCCTGCTTCTTCTTCACTCTCACGCAAAGCAACGTCTTCTGGCTTTTCGCCTTTTTCCACCATACCTGCAATGAGTTCAAGTAACCAAGGCGAACGATGAGATTCAGGATGATAAGCCGCGCCAATACGAACTTGTTCGACTAAAATCACAGAATCTTCTTTTGGATCATAAGCGATAACCGCTGAGGCGGCACCTTTAATCAGTAATTCTCGGGTTACGACACCACTTTGTCCCCCAGCAAAAAGTTTATGTTTAAATTGGATTCGTTTAAGCGTGAAAAAACCTTCATACAAAGTTTGTTCGCCCAATATTTCTATATCTTGTTGGCTAAAATGTTGAATTTCTGACATCTGTTTTCTCCAAAACTGCGTACAAAATCATACGCTTAAAAGACTACAAAAAAAATAGAAGGTTTCCACTTTTTGTTGAGAGTTTGAAGTGAGTCACAAAAAAACAAAATGCCATTTTTACAAAATAGGCATCCTACAAAACCTTACTCACAATTTTTCCATCAGCCACTTGAGTTGTAATGAAGTCCCCTTGATTGACATCTTTCACGCTAACAATGGCTTTACCTTGCGGATTTTCCGCAATGGAATAACCTCTCGCCAAGACTTTTAATGGGCTTAAGCCATCCAGTTTTCCGCATAATGTTGCCAGTTTATTTTGACGCTCCGTCACTTGGCGATTTACGCAAAAATTTAACCGCACTTGAAGTTGTTCTAAATGCTGTTGATGACGTTGCACTTGATATGGCAATGGATTTTGTTTTAAACGAACAGAAAGTGCGGTGAATTTTTGTTGTGTATTTTCAAACTGACGCAATATTGCAAGTTGCAAGCGATGCGTAAGCTGTTCATTTTTCGCTTGTTGAGCGCGTAGCTGATTCTGTGGATGTTGATTGTGCAATCGTAAGGTTAGCTGTTTCAAACACTGGTTTTTTCGTGTAAATAAACGATCAAATGCCATATCTAAACGTTGCTGTTGATGGCGAAGTTGTTGCAATAATTCATCTTGATTACGACTCACTAATTCAGCCGCAGCAGAAGGGGTCGGCGCACGAAGATCTGCCACAAAATCGGCAATCGTCACATCTGTTTCGTGACCTACCGCACTGATAATGGGTAAGGTTGAACGAAAAATCGCACGAGCCACTTCTTCTTCATTAAAACACCAAAGATCTTCTAAAGAACCGCCACCACGCCCCACAATTAATACATCCACTTCTTGTCGCACATTAGCAAGTTCAATCATTTGCACAATTTCTGCGGTCGCCTCTTTGCCTTGAACCGCAGTGGGATAAATAACAACTTTTAAACTTGGATCACGGCGTGCCAAGATATGCAAAATATCTTGCAATGCTGCACCTGTAGAAGAAGTAATAATCCCAACTGCTTTACTAAAGTGCGGTAGATTTTTCTTGAGATTTTGAGCAAACAATCCCTCCGTAGCCAGCTTCATTTTTAACGCTTCAAATTGCTGTTGCAACAAACCCTCGCCAGCTGGGTGCATAGAATCAATAATAAGTTGATAATCGCCACGAGGCTCATATAAACTCACATTGGCACGCACAAGCACTTGCATTCCATTTTGCGGACGAAAAGCAACACGCAAATTTTTCATACGAAACATTGCACAACGCACCTGTGCATTTTCATCTTTCAGCGTTAAATACCAATGCCCAGACACAGGTTGGGTAAAATTGGAAATTTCCCCCGTTAGCCAAATTTGGGAAAAATGCCCCTCCAACATCTGACGCGCGGCAGAATTCAGTTGAGAGACGGAATAAATATTGTCTGACATATTATTCAATTAACACCCAACCATCATCAACCCAGTTACAAATTGAATCTAACAGCAAATCCATTGAGGTTTTAGGATCTTCGGTTTTATTCACTAAACTTGATAAAAATGCCCAATCTAAACTTTCGCCGTCAGATAAGCGTTTTAATACTTCGCTCTCAATTACATTAAGTTCATCTAACCATTCGCCATTCGCATAAATTCGCAGCGGATTTTCGGTGTAAAGCAATTTACAATTGTTGTCTTGAGAAAGGAACGCGCCATCTTCTTCTAAAATTGACCGCACTTCATCTGGATCGCACATTTCATCAGAAACCAATAACTCATAACGACGAGAACTCACCGCACTTGCCACAGCTTGTTTAAATAACGTATCAAAAGCTTTTGAATTAGCCAATTTATCTAATAAAAGCTGTTTCATTGCTTGAATATTTTCATCTGCCAGTTTACCTGTAGCTTGTACAGACTGGCTTAAACGTAGCGGTAAATCAAACTCGCTTAAATTCAAATCAGGATCTTGATGACAAAAACCTTTGCTTATGCCATCAATCAAATTGCTTAAATTTGGATAACGCAAGCCAAAAGAAAAGGTTAAACAATCATCTTCAGCTACGCCATAATGTGCCATACGGGCTGGAATATAGAGAATATCCCCTGGATTCATCACTTCATCAATGACCAATTCGCCCATATCGTCAAAAATTCGGATCGATTGATTTGGTTTAAATTCAGTGCTTGCATCACACCATTTACCCACTTGCCAACGACGATGACCATAGCCTTGCACTAAAAATACATCATATTCATCATAATGCTTACCAACGGAGCCACCTTTCGGCGCGTAAGACACCATAATATCGTCACGTTGCCATTGAGGAATAAAGCCAAATTTGTTCCAAAGTTGTCCTAATTCAGGCGACCATTGCTCCAAATTTTGAACCAACACCGACCATTTTTCTGGCAATTTTTGGAAATCCTTTTCGCTCAAAGGGCTAAAAAAAACTTTCCAATCATCATCAGAAAATGTCTTTACTAAACGAGCGGTGACATCTTCATTTTGCGCGAGCTCAATAATATCTTGTGGCTCAAACTGCCCAACAATTTCAGGCAAACCGTTACGAATTACAAGTGGCTTTTTCTGCCAATAATCACGTAGAAAAATTTCTGGCGTGATATGTTCAGGTAAACAAAAATCAACAGATGAAAGTGCGGTCATTTTTAAGCTCCTTTTTCTTTGTCTTTGGCTGCAGCTTGTTCTGCTGCACGCTTACGGCGAATTTCTTTCGGATCAGCAAGTAATGGACGATAAATTTCAATACGATCGCCCTCTTTTAATACATCAGTCAATTTTATTGGACGACTGAAAATCCCAATTTTATTTGTGCTCAAATCAATCTCTGGAAATTGGCTTAAAATCCCTGATTGCGTAATCGCCGTTTGCACGGTAATTCCTTCATCAACTTGAAAAGATTTCAAATAATAACGTTCGGGAAAAGCATAAGCGATTTCAATGTTAATCTGATTCATTTTTACTTCTTTGTTAAAAAATTTTAGCCATTATAACGGAAAAGTGCGGTGACTTTTAATGATAAATCACGAGCAATAAATTACCTCTTTGTTTCCGCCTTATAGATTGAGAATTTAAGGCTTTTTCGCTACAATACGCCACTATTTTTTACATCATCAAATTTTTACATCATCAAATAAAAATGTCAGAAATAAAACTCATTGTTGGTTTAGGCAATCCTGGCGATAAATATACCGATACACGCCATAATGCAGGCGAATGGCTTATTGAACGCTTGGCACGTCGTTTTAACGTTTCGCTAAATCCAGAAAGTAAATTCTTCGGAAAAACTGCCCGCACTTTAGTGAATGGAAAAGAAGTACGCCTTTTAGTGCCAACAACTTTTATGAATTTAAGCGGTAAAGCAGTTGGTGCGTTGGCAAGTTTTTACCGTATTAAACCTGAAGAAATTTTGGTTATTCACGATGAACTAGATTTACCTTCTGGCATCGCAAAACTCAAACAAGGCGGTGGACATGGTGGGCATAACGGCTTAAAAGATATTGTGGCACAACTAGGCAATAACAATAATTTCTACCGTTTACGCATTGGCATTGGGCATCCAGGCCATCGTGATTTAGTGGCAGGTTACGTCTTAAATAAACCATCGCCAGCAGATCGCGATGCACTTGAAAAAGTGCTAGATGAGGCAACTGATTGTGTAGAAATGATTTTCAGAGATGGAATGGTCAAAGCGACCAACCGTTTAAACAGTTTTAAAATTTAAAAGTGCGGTTAGTTTTACAACCGTTTTACTCAAAATAAGGGAAAAATTATGGGATTCAAATGTGGTATTGTGGGATTGCCAAATGTCGGCAAATCTACTCTTTTTAACGCACTCACCAAAGCTGGCATTGAAGCCGCAAACTATCCATTCTGTACTATCGAACCAAATACGGGGGTCGTGCCAATGCCAGATCCACGTTTAGATGCATTGGCAGAAATCGTTAAGCCTGAACGCATATTACCTACCACGATGGAATTTGTGGACATCGCAGGTTTAGTTGCGGGAGCAAGTAAAGGTGAGGGCTTGGGTAACAAATTCCTCGCTAATATTCGTGAAACCGATGCAATTGGTCACGTAGTGCGTTGTTTTGAAAACGATGACATTGTACACGTTGCAGGGAAAATTGACCCACTTGATGATATTGACACTATCAACACTGAATTAGCCTTAGCTGACTTAGACAGTTGTGAACGAGCAATCCAACGTTTACAAAAACGTGCAAAAGGTGGCGATAAAGAAGCTAAATTTGAACTTTCCGTTATGGAAAAAATCCTTCCTGTGCTGGAAAATGCAGGAATGATTCGTTCTGTTGGGTTAGATAAAGAAGAATTGCAAGCAATCAAGAGTTACAACTTCTTAACTTTAAAACCAACAATGTATATCGCAAACGTAAATGAAGATGGCTTTGAAAATAATCCATATTTAGATCGCGTTCGTGAAATTGCCGAAAAAGAGGGCGCTGTTGTTGTTCCTGTATGTGCAGCGATTGAATCTGAAATTGCAGAACTTGACGATGAAGAAAAAGTCGAGTTTTTACAAGATTTAGGCATTGAAGAACCAGGATTGAACCGTGTAATTCGTGCAGGATATGCGCTTTTAAATCTTCAAACTTATTTCACTGCTGGCGTAAAAGAAGTACGAGCTTGGACAGTTTCAGTCGGCGCAACCGCACCAAAAGCAGCAGCTGTAATCCACACCGACTTTGAAAAAGGCTTTATCCGAGCAGAAGTTATCGCTTACCAAGACTTTATCCAATTCAACGGTGAAAACGGTGCAAAAGAAGCGGGTAAATGGCGTTTAGAAGGCAAAGATTACATCGTACAAGATGGCGATGTAATGCACTTTCGATTCAACGTGTAAAAACACATAAAAAAATAACCGCACTTTTGACGCAGAAATAAAGGTGCGGTTTATATTTTTATTAAAGGAATATTATGTCATCTATTAAATATCGTCCAGAAATTGATGGACTACGCGCAATTGCTGTTATTTCAGTCATTATTTATCATCTTAATGAAAACTGGTTATCTGGTGGTTTTCTTGGGGTGGATATTTTCTTTGTTATTTCTGGTTTTCTGATTACGGGTATTATTATCACAGAAATTCAACAGAATTCTTTTTCGCTTAAACAATTTTATACTCGACGTATTAAACGAATTTATCCTGCCTTTATTACAGTGATGGCATTAGTGTCTTTCATTGCGTCTGCTATTTTTATTTATAATGATTTCAATAAATTAAGAAAAACCATTGAATTAGCTATTGCATTCCTATCTAATTTTTATCTAGGATTAACACAAGGTTATTTTGATTTAAGTGCAAATGAAAACCCTGTATTACATATTTGGTCATTAGCCGTAGAAGAACAATACTATCTTATTTTTCCACTTATCCTCATTTTAGCTTATAAAAAATTTAGAGAAATTAAAGTATTATTTATTATAACGCTAATTTTGTTTTTTATTTTACTTGCCACCTCTTTTATTCCAGCTAATTTTTACAAAGAAGTATTGCACCAGCCTAATATTTATTATCTCTCTAATCTCAGATTTCCTGAATTACTTGTAGGATCTTTGTTGGCAATTTATCATAATCTTTCAGCAAGCAAGCAAGCAAGCAAGCAAGCAAGCAAGCAAGCAAGCAATGTTATTGCAATATTAAGTACATTACTATTATTTTCCTGCTTATTTTTAATGAATAATGATATTGCATATATTCCAGGTATTACTTTAATTCTTCCTTGTATTTTTACAGCATTAATTATTCATACCACATCACAAAATAACATCGTTAAATTATGTTTATCTAATAAAGCAATAGTGTTTATTGGAAAAATTTCTTATTCTCTTTATTTATATCATTGGATTTTTATTGCGTTTGCTTATTATATAACGGGCGAAAAACAAATTAATAATCAATCTATCGCTATAGTAATAGTATTAACAATAATTTTTTCAGTTCTAAGTTATTATTTAATCGAACAGCCAATTAGAAAATCAAAACTAAACTTTAAACAAAGTTTTCTTTATATTTATTTTATTCCTTCTCTTTTACTCTTAGGATTTAATCTTTATAAAAGACAAACAATACGAGCTGAAAAAGAACACATTGAACAATCAATTCCTGTTTCTAATGAAAATCATTATCCTGCTAAGGTCATTATTTTAGGCGATTCTCATTCTTCACATTTAGAAGCTTTTCTAAACTATGTGGGAAATAAAGAAGGCTGGAAAGCAGATATTTTCAAAGATAAATTTGAATGTAGCTTTATTGTGAATGAACAATATCAATTAGATCCTAATTGCCAATCTGTATGGCAGAAAGATTCTCAATATAAAGCGATATTTATTTCAGCATTTTATGACTTGAGAATGGGCGGACAGCCAGTACCTCGTTTTAGACCCGAAACTTTCATTGAACCAGACTTTAAAGCGCGTTTTAAAAACACAGTGAAACAACTAGCGATGCAAAAGCCCGTATATGTTTTTGCTAATAATAGTTCAGTAAGTCGTTCTCCGCTGCGTGGTTATTTATTAGAAAATTATGGGCTTGAAAAATATTTAACGCCAATTCATCGTATGGGCGATATTGATGCGAGTAACAAAATCATTCACGATTTAGTCAAAGATATTCCTAATGTTTATTGGGTAGATGCTCAACAGTATTTACCAAAAGATAGTGTTATGGCAGAAGGAAAATACTTGTACGCTGATCAAGATCACTTAACAAATTTTGGTGCTTACTATATGGCAAAAGAATTTAGTAAATACCAACGAGTAATGACACCTGAACAAGTGAAAAAACTCTACGAGTAAAAACGAAAAGCGTTGAGCTATTTGCCCAACGCTTTTTTATATCTACTTAAGTACATCAACTAACTTTTCACCAATAGGTTTTCGCCAGCCAATCAGCAACTCTGGTAGTTTATCTTGAGAACAATCATATTTCCAAACCCATTTAATTAATTCTTCCAAAGTACGTTTACTTGCAACGATTTCAGGGGTTAAACCTTTTGGTGTTAAGCTATTCACTTTTTCTTGTAATAATCGAATTGTTTTTTTATAACGAGGATCTTCAGAAATACGTTCAATAGGTTTTGGATAGTCATTAGAAGAAACACGTCTTGCTTGAGCAAGTAATTGCAAAATCTTTTTACCACGTACACGTACTTCATTTTCAGTTAATCCCATTTCTAACATTTCAGATGTATTACGTGGATTATTCTTTGCCACTTTCCAAAGATGTTCTGATTTCACAATATAAGAAAGTGCTAAATCACGTTCTATTGCCACGTTTTGTCGCCACTGTGCCAAAATTCTTAAACGAGACAATTCTAATGGATTTAATTTCCAAGCATTTGGAATATCTAAATACGCTTTTTCTGAATCTCGCTCTTGTAATTTATGCGTTTTAGCAAGAACAAGTTCGCAATCATCTCTTACTGCTTGTTCCCAAGGTGTTTTAGCTAACTCTTTTTCAAGAATATGATAAAGTGGCAACAAATACCAAACATCGCCTGCAGCATATTGAAGTTGAATATCAGAAAGGGGGCGTTTGATCCAATTGGTGCGAGTTGCACCTTTATCGATTTCTACATTTAAGTATTGTTGTGCTAATTTTGCCAATCCTGCTGATGTGCCAAGCCCAAGAAAGCGCGCCATAATTTGCGTATCAATCATTGGGCGTGGAAGCTGATCAAATTCTTGTAAGAAAACCAATAAATCTTCACTACAAGAATGTAAGATTTTTAATACCTTAGGATTGGCTAACAATGCGACAAAAGGCGAAAAATCCGTAATCGCTAAAGGATCAATTAAAGAGACGTGCTCGCCATCATAAAGTTGGATTAATCCCAACTTAGGAAAATAAGTGGAAACACGCATAAATTCTGTATCTAAGGCGACCGCACTTTTCTGTTGGGCTAAATTACAAACTTCTAATAGCGCAGCATTATCCGCAATGACCCTAAAGTGCGGTGGATTTTGACATTCTTTTATCATAGTGATTTTTTATTTGAAAAGAACAAAAATGGGATATTGCTATCCCATTTTGATATTAATGTTTTACACGTTTTGCGATTTCTTCATCGCGTAAAACCCGACGTAAAATCTTGCCAACATTAGTTTTTGGCAGTTCGTCTCGAAACTCAATTTCTTTTGGCACTTTATAGCCTGTGAGATATTGACGACAATGGTTGCGAAGTTCATCACGAGTTAAGCTATCGTCTTTTTTCACCACAAAGATTTTTATCGTTTCGCCAGAAACTTCATGAGGAACACCAATTGCCACAGCCTCAGACACTTTGTAATTCAGCATAACGACATCTTCAATTTCATTTGGATAGACATTAAAGCCAGAAACCAAAATCATATCTTTTTTACGATCCACAATGCGTAAGCTATATGATTCATCCATAATGACAATATCGCCAGTCGCCATCCAACCGTCTTTTAACACTTCACTGGTTGCTTCAGGTCTCTGCCAATAACCTCGCATTACTTGATCGCCTTTCACCCATAATTCGCCAGCTTCGCCAATTTTTGCATCAGAGCCATCATCTTTAATGATTTTTATATCCGTATTTGGCACTGGCACACCGATAGTGCCATTATGTTTCACAACATTAATCGGACAAGCGGCGATTAATGGCGAACATTCCGTCATTCCATAACCTTCAATGATGTTACAGCCCGTCAATTCGTGCCAACGTGTTGCTACAGACTGTTGAATAGCCATACCGCCACCCACAGAAAGTTTCAACGCAGAAAAATCAACTTCCTTGAAGTTTTCATTATTTAACAAGGCATTAAATAAGGTATTCACACCAGTGATTGCTTCAAAACGATATTTTTTCAATTCTTTCACAAATCCTTCAATATCTCTCGGATTAGTAATTAAGATCGCCGTTACACCTAACTCTAAAAATAATAAGCAGTTCACCGTTAAGGCAAATACGTGATAAAGAGGCAAGGCTAAAATGGCAGAACGAGTGCGAGAATGATCACCGATAAATGGCTCAGCAATCCATTTTGCTTGGAAGACATTGGTTATAATATTTCCGTGCGTTAGCATTGCACCTTTCGCAACACCTGTTGTGCCACCAGTGTATTGTAAAAAGGCTAAATCCTCACGCGATATTTCTGGACGAACATATTGGCGATATTTACCAATACTCAATACTTCACGGAATGTTACTGCGTGCGGTAATTTATATTTCGGCACGAGTTTTTTCACATATTTCACGACAAAATTGACTAAAGTACGTTTACCAAAAGAAAGTTGATCGCCCATTCGGGTAAGAATAACGTGTTTAACATTGGTATTGAAAACGACTTTTTCCAAGGTAGAAGCAAAATTTGATACCACGACAATCGCTACCGCACCACTATCTTGCAACTGGAGCTCTAATTCTCTCGGTGTATAAAGAGGATTGACATTTACTGCAATTAAGCCAGCCCGTAAAATACCAAAAAGTGCGATAGGATATTGCAATAAATTTGGCATCATTAATGCCACGCGATCACCACGTTGAAGTTTAAATTCATTTTGCAAATACGCGGCAAATGCACGACTGCGCTCTTCTAATTTACGGAAAGTAAGTACTTGCCCCATATTAATGTAAGCGGGGCGATCTGGATGTTCGCGTGCTGCTTTGTCGAACATATCCAAAATAGATTCATATTTTGAGGTATCCAGAAATTTTTCAGAACCTTCTGGATAATTTTGAAACCAAATTTTTTCCATTTTTTATCCTAATTTGTTGGAAAATTTTTAAGATTTTATCATTTAATTCAAATAATAATGAATTTCAGGCTGAACATACCAAGGGCGATGTCTCCATCTAAAAAATCCCCAATCATCGTCTTCATCCCAATCATCTGTTGGATACTCATAGATGGTACTGAGTGTCCAAATACGGTATTTATCCGCTTGAACAACAGGATAAGTATAATCAGCTTGTTCTATTTTGCCTTTCTCTGTTCCTGCTAATTGACCACCTACAGTAATATAACGTTCTTTTAAATTTTCAGGCTCAACAAAACCGTTGAAATACACGATAAAGCGACCATCGGATTGCAATTCAACAAATGGTTTACCTGAAATTGATGATACGGGTAAACTTAACACTTCAATTTTTGTTTGATTTGCTAAAACGGTAGTATTGACAATTTTTCCTCCAAGTCGAACTGTTTTACAATGACAGGTCAAATCCTGAGGAGAAATCTCGCGATAGGAATTAATTGAGAATCGCTCTTTTTCTAACCCTTTTGGTGGTGCAATACAGCCCGTTAATCCGAAACAAAGTGCGGTAAAAAATAAGGTGATTTTTCCTTTCATTTTCTATCCTCCAGTTATTTAAACTTATTCACGTCCTGGTAATTTTTTCCAAGTAACCTCGTTTCGCAAATAAATCGGTTCAATCTCTAAAGCTGAAATTGTGTGTTTTTGCAAAAATTCTACTCGTGCAAGTTCTAACATATATAAGGCATTAGGTAGTTCTATATCTGAGCCAGTTAGATTTTTTTCAGTAAATTGAGAATAAGCAGCCCAACCTGTCCCGACTCTAAATGCGTTATCATTTTGAAGCTGATTAATCGCTTGTTCTGGAGAACAAACTTGTTCGCTAATGATTTCTCGCCATTGAAAAACTTCCCCAAAATCTGACCGCACTTTTTCTCTCACTACTTGAGAAAAATAGACTTCATTCATTCTGGCATCAATTGCGGCAACGACATTTTCTGCTTGATGTAATTCAAATGCCGCCTGTGCCATTGCGGTTAAATTTGAAATTGGAATGACAGGCAAATCCGCACCAAACGCTAAACCTTGTGCAATCCCAGCACCAACACGAACACCAGTAAAACTACCAGGCCCACGCCCAAAAGCTAAAGCATCAACTTGATTTAAACCTAAACCCGAATTTGCCAAAATTTCATCGATCATAGGTAAAATTCGTTTAGTGTGTGTGCGTTGTGCTAGTTCATTAATATGTGTTTTCTCACCACGATACAATAAAGCGACTGAACAGGCTTCAGTAGAGGTGTCCAACGCCAATAAAGTTAAATTTTGCATTATTATTCTCGTTTACTTATTTTGTAAGAATTGTATCACTTTGTTGAGATCACGGGTACGACTTGAGTTAGGTAAACTTTTCAAAAAAGTTTCGCCATAATTGCGCATTACTAATCGATTATCACAAATAATCACAACGCCACGATCTGTAACATCACGAATTAAACGTCCAACGCCTTGTTTCAAGGTAATTACCGCTTCAGGAATTTGAATATCATTGAATGGATCGCCACCTTGTAAACGACAATCCTCAATGCGAGCTTTCAACAAAGGCTCATCTGGTGCAGTAAAGGGAAGTTTATCAATAATGACTAAAGAAAGTGCATCGCCACGTACATCTACACCTTCCCAAAAGCTAGAAGTTGCCACCAAAACGCTATGCGTTTCTTTTATAAATTGTTCGAGTAATTTGACTTTTGAGGTTTCGCCTTGTAATAAAATCGAAAGATGACTTGTTTCACGGAAATATTCAGCTAAACCACGCATCATTGAATAGGAAGTGCAAAGAACAAAACAACGCCCTTTGTTTGCTTCAATCACGGGTAATAACATTTCGCCTAGTGAATTTAATGTATTCACTTGATTGGTATTCGGCAAATATCGAGGCACACAAAGCAAAGATTGTTCAGGATAATTAAAGGGACTATATAAAATTTTTTGTGTCGCATTTTCAATGCCTAAACGTTGGCAGAAATGATTAAAAGTTCCCCCCACTTCTAATGTCGCAGATGTGAATATCCAAGCGGCTTCTTTCGCTTCCAGCTGAGCACCAAATTTATCGGCCACCGTCAATGGCGTAATATGTAAACCAAACTGGCGACCATTTCCTTCATACCAATAACAATAACCCACAATATTTGTTTCAGATAAACGTTTGAGTTGGATTTTAATGGACTCAACACGCTCAAAAATACTGTCTAAAGTTTGGGAACGACCAAGTGCTAATTTAATTACCTCAGCTAAAAAATCTATTTTCTCTTGTAATAATTCAAAGGCTTTTTTCACCGCACTTTGCTTGTAAAGCTCACGCCAATTTCCTCGAACATTACTCCCATTACCCAGTAATAAACGAAAATCTTGTACCACTTTCAGTAAGGTATCAGATGTTGTGCCAAGCTGCTGCATATCTTTGAGCTCTGTGCGATAGACAATATTAATATCCTTGCATAAATCAAAAAGCTGGCGTGATGTTAAAGATTGACCAAAATATTGACTGGCAATATCTGGTAACTGATGAGCTTCGTCAAAAATAATCACTTCTGCATTTGGAATAAGTTCGCCAAAACCACTTTCTTTTACAGCCATATCTGCAAAAAATAAATGATGATTAACTACAACCAAATCAGCATTTAATGCTTTTTTACGCGCACTTGCTACATAACATTCTGAATAATTAGGGCAATCGGTGCCTAAACAACTTTCAGCTGTACTCGTTAATTGAGGAATAATTGGGCTATCTTCTGCAAGCTCGATACATTCTGTGAAATCGCCTGTTTTAGTACTATTATTCCATTTTCGTACTTTACTTAATTCAGCTAAAACAGACTTATCTCCAAGCACACCTTGAGCAATAACTTGATCTAAACGCTCTAAACAAAGATAGTTTGCCCGACCTTTTAGCAACGCAATTTTTCCCGTGAAATTAAGGGCTTTTTTAATAGCAGGAAGATCTCGATTAAAAAGCTGATCTTGAAGATTTTTAGATCCTGTAGAAATAATGGTTTTTTTACCAAAAACTAAAGCAGGCGCGAGATATGCAAAGGTTTTTCCTGTACCCGTTCCAGCTTCAACTACAAGAGAAGATTTATTTTGAATTGCTTTACCTACAGCATGTGCCATTTCAAGTTGTTCAGCTCGAGGACGAAAACCTTTGATATTTTGGCTTAATTCGCCATTTAGTGAGAAAATATTGGCAATTTGATTTTCGTAATCCATCTAGTAAAACATATTTTTAAAGTAAATAACCGCAAAGATTGTCGCATAGAAACGCTAAATATCAAGAATAAAAATACTGGTGGCTTAAGATTACATAGAGGCTATTTTTAAAGAACGGTTATGTTTTGAATAGATTTTGCTCAATTAGAAAGGTTAAAAATGATTTGTCATTACCTTATCTTTTGCTAGTCAGGCTAAAAGTGCGGTAAAAATTTTAGATGTTTTAAAATGAATAAAATCTTATTGAGTTTTTTCATAGATAGCTTGCTTATCCCAAAAACTGGTTCTAGAATACAGGGTTTATTGCGACCAATTGGGTGAGAATATGTTGGATAATTGCTTTTCTTTTCCTGTTCGTGTGTATTATGAAGATACTGATGCAGGTGGCGTAGTGTATCACGCTCGCTATTTGCATTTTTTTGAACGAGCAAGAACAGAATATTTGCGTACATTAAATTTTACGCAACAAACCTTACTAGAGGAACAACAACTCGCATTTGTTGTCAAAACGCTCGCCATTGATTATTGCGTGGCAGCAAAATTGGATGATTTACTTATGGTGGAAACAGAGGTTTCAGAAGTAAAAGGGGCTACAATCCTTTTTGAACAGAGACTGATGCGCAACACCCTGATGTTATCAAAGGCTACTGTTAAGGTAGCCTGTGTTGATCTAGGCAAGATGAAACCTGTGGCGTTTCCCAAAGAAGTTAAAGCGGCGTTTCATCACTTAAAATAATTTTTCGGAGTATGCAATGACTGCAGAATTGAATTTTTTAGATCTTTTTCTAAAAGCAAGTATTGTTGTGCAACTGGTAATTGTGATTTTGATTTCTTTCTCAATCATATCTTGGGCAATTATTATTCAACGTAGCCGTATTTTAACGAATGCCTTAAAAGAAGCACGTACGTTTGAAGATCGTTTCTGGTCAGGAGAAGATTTAAATAAACTTTATGAAGGGCTATCTAATCGTCGCGATGGATTAACGGGCAGCGAACAAATTTTTTGCGTGGGATTTAAAGAATTTTCACGTTTAAAACAAGTAAATCCAGACGCACCTGAAGCGATTATTAAAGGCACAATGCGCGCGATGAATCTTGCGATGAACCGTGAGATTGAAAGTTTGGAAAACCGAGTTCCATTTTTAGCCACAGTGGCATCTGTTAGCCCTTATATTGGTTTATTCGGCACTGTTTGGGGTATCATGCACGCTTTTATGGCATTAAGTGGTGCAAAACAAGCAACGTTACAGATGGTAGCGCCAGGTATCGCTGAGGCCTTGATTGCCACTGCGATTGGTTTATTTGCCGCAATTCCTGCAGTAATGGCTTATAACCGTTTAAGCTTACGAGTGAATGCCATTGAACAAGATTACGGTAATTTTATTGATGAATTTACGACGATTTTACACCGTCAAGCCTTTGGTAAAGCCCCTCACTAAAAATAGGGAAAATTGACCGCACTTTGAAGAAAAAGTGCGGTAAAAATAAGTTAAAATTTTAGAGGAATATATGGCTCGTCGTCAGCGTAAAGCAATTAAATCTGAAATTAATATTGTGCCTTTTTTAGATGTGCTTTTAGTTTTAGTGTTAATTTTTATGGCAACCGCCCCTATTATTAGTCAAAGCGTTCAAGTTGAATTGCCTGATTCTGTGCAAAGCCAAGAGGTTTCTAATGAAGATAAAGTCCCCGTCATTCTTGAAGTGGCAGGCATTGGAAAATATGCGATTTCTATTGGCGGAGAACGTCAAGAAGGTTTAACAGAAGAAATGGTTACTCAATTATCTAGACAGGAATTTGATAAGGATAATAATACGCTATTTTTAGTAGGCGGAGCTAAAGAAGTACCTTATGAAGAAGTGATTAAGGCATTGAATTTACTTCATCTTGCAGGCATTAAATCTGTAGGTTTAATGACAAATCCCATTTAGCTAAGTAGGTAACACGTGCAAAATAATCGACAAAAGAAAGGAATCAATGCTTTTGCTATTTCTATCCTTTTGCACTTTATCTTGTTTGGCTTATTGATTTTAAGTTCACTTTATCACACTGTTGAAATTATGGGTGGAGGAGAAGGTGAAGGAGATGTAATAGGGGCAGTGATTGTTGATACTGGTACGGCTGCTCAGGAATGGGGGCGTATTCAACAACAAAAAAAAGGGCAATCGGATAAACAAAAACGCCCAGAACCTGTTGTGGAAGAAAAACCACCTGAGCCTAATCAAGAAGAGATTAAGCATCAACAAGAAGTTCAACGACAAGAAGAGTTAAAACGTCAGCAAGAACAGCAACGTCAGCAAGAACAGCAACGTCAGCAAGAACAGCAACGTCAGCAAGAACAACAACGTCAGCAAGAAATAAAAAAACAACAAGAGCAAGCTCGTCAAGAAGCGTTGGAAAAACAGAAGCAAGCTGAAGAGGCTAAGGCTAAACAAGCGGCTGAAGCTGCAAAATTAAAAGCAGATGCAGAGGCTAAACGTTTAGCTGCTGCGGCAAAACAAGCTGAAGAAGAGGCTAAAGCGAAAGCCGCAGAAATTGCTGCTCAAAAAGCAAAACAAGAGGCGGAAGCTAAGGCAAAACTAGAAGCAGAAGCTAAGGCAAAAGCCGCCGCTGAAGCTAAAGCAAAGGCTGAAGCGGAGGCAAAAGCGAAAGCTGATGCAGAAGCTAAGGCGAAAGTAGAAGCGGAAGCTAAGGCGAAAGTAGAAGCGGAAGCTAAGGCAAAAGCCGCCGCTGAAGCTAAAGCAAAGGCTGAAGCGGAGGCAAAAGCAAAAGCTGATGCAGAAGCTAAAGCGAAAGCTGCTGCTGAGGCAAAAGCTAAAGCTGCTACGGAAGCGAAACGTAAAGCAGATCAAGCAAGCCTAGATGATTTCTTAAATGGCGGAGATATTGGTGGCGGTAGTGCATCTAAAGGGGGAAACACAAATAAAGGTGGAACTCAAGGTAGCGGTGCTGCACTTGGCTCTGGCGATGGTGGTAAGGTTGGGGATCAATACGCAGGTGTAATTAAGAAAGAGATTCAACGTCGTTTCTTAAAAGATCCAAATTTTGCAGGAAAGGTTTGTCGTATTAAAATTCAATTAGGTCGAGATGGCACAATCTTGGGGTATCAAAAAATTTCAGGCTCTGATGATATTTGTTCAGCTGCATTAAGTGCGGTGGCTAGAACGAAAAAAGTTCCAGCTGCGCCATCAGATGAAATTTATGAAAAATATAAATCACCAATTATTGACTTTGATATTCGATAATTCTTTAGAAAAATTTATTGTTAAATTTTAAAGGTAACAAAATGAAATTATTAAAACGTTTAGTGAGCGTATTTGCGATTGTACTTGCTGTTGGAAGCAATGCATTCGCTGGCGATGAAGTACGCATTGTCATTGATGAAGGGGTTGATGGTGCGCGCCCTATTGCTGTCGTGCCATTTGTTGGTTCTGCACCAGAAGATATTAGCAAAATTGTTGCAGATGATTTACGTAACAGTGGTAAGTTTAATCCTATTGCGGTGTCTCAAATGCCTCAACGCCCAACTTCAGCAGCAGAGGTAAATCCTGAGGCTTGGTCGAATATTGGAATTGACGCAATTGTAATTGGACAAGTGGTTCCATCGGGTAATGGTTATAGTATTACTTATCAATTAATTGATACGGTTGGTGCATCAGGTACGCCAGGGACTGTATTAATGCAAAATAGCTATACAGTAACAAATAAATGGTTACGCTATGGCGCGCATACTGTGAGTGATGAAGTTTTTGAAAAATTAACTGCGATCCGTGGTGCCTTTAGAACTCGTATCGCTTATGTTGTGCAAAAAAATGGCGGTTCGCAACCTTATGAAGTTCGTGTAGCAGATTATGATGGCTATAATCAATTTATCGTCAATCGTAGTGCCCAACCAATTATGTCTCCAGCTTGGTCTCCAGACGGCCAGCGTTTGGCTTATGTATCGTTTGAAAATAAAAAATCACAACTTGTTGTACAGGATTTAAATTCTGGCGCACGTAAAGTAGTGGCATCTTTTCAAGGGCATAATGGCGCGCCAGCCTTTTCGCCAGATGGTTCTCGTTTAGCTTTTGCTTCTTCTCGTGATGGTGTTCTGAATATTTACGTTATGGGAGCAAATGGCGGTACACCTACTCAATTGACGAGTGGTGCGGGTAATAATACTGAACCAGCGTGGTCGCCAGACGGAAATTCAATTTTATTTACATCCGATAGAAGTGGTTCGCCACAAGTTTATCGAATGGATGCAAGCGGTGGTAGTGCAACAGTAGTGGGTGGTCGCGGTAGCGCACAAATTAGTGCAGATGGAAAAACACTTGTGATGATTAATGGTAACAATAATGTAGTTAAACAAGATCTCACAACGGGCGTTTCAGAGGTACTTAGTACATCTTTTCTAGGCGAAAGTCCAAGCCTCTCTCCAAATGGAATTATGATTATTTATAGTTCTACACAGGGCTTAGGAAAGGTGCTACAATTGGTTTCTGCAGATGGTCGCTTTAAGGCGAGCCTTCCAGGAAGTGATGGTCAAGTTAAATTTCCAGCTTGGTCTCCATACTTAACTAAATAAAAAACTCATTTAGGAGAAATCTAATGAACAAATTTGTTAAATCATTATTAGTTGCAGGTTCTGTAGCTGCATTAGCAGCTTGTAGTTCATCTAACAACGATGCTGCAGGAAATGGTGCTGCTCAAACTTTTGGCGGTTACTCTGTTGCTGATCTTCAACAACGTTACAATACCGTTTATTTCGGTTTTGATAAATATGACATTACTGGTGAATACGTTCAAATCTTAGACGCACACGCTGCATATTTAAATGCAATACCAGCTGCTAAAGTATTAGTAGAAGGTAACACTGATGAACGTGGTACACCAGAATACAACATCGCATTAGGCCAACGTCGTGCAGATGCAGTTAAAGGTTATTTAGCTGGTAAAGGTGTTGATGCTGGTAAATTAGGCACAGTATCTTACGGTGAAGAAAAACCTGCAGTATTAGGTCATGATGAAGCTGCATATTCTAAAAACCGTCGTGCAGTGTTAGCGTACTAATTCTTAGTATTTCTAATACTTGAAAAACAGGATCCATTTTTTATTGGATCCTGTTTTGTTTTCATCGTTTGTAATTTAACCAATTAGCTTGAACGAATGAATTTATTCTTTTGCTTCTAGAACAAATGCGTTATCATAAACCCATTAACACAGTGGGTCGTTAGCTCAGTCGGTAGAGCAGCGGACTTTTAATCCGTTGGTCGAAGGTTCGAATCCTTCACGACCCACCACTCTCTGATTTAGTTGTCCAGTTGGGTTGTTAGCTCAGTTGGTAGAGTAGCGGACTCTTAATCCGTCGGTCGAGAGTTCGAGCCTCTCACAACCTACCAAATAGAGTTTTCTAAGTATTGTAAGTTTTCTCTTTAGAATTAATAACTTACGTACTTTTTGTTTCTGGATAATCATCCAGTTTGTCGTTTTCTGCTATTCTGCTTTACCTAGCAAGGCGAGTGTTTGACGAGAATTTGACTTGATTCACGTATGACAATAAATGGTCGGCATTTAGGTGTGCATACTTCTGAACCATTTCTATCGTTTCCCATCCGCCTAACTCTTTGAGTACCATTAGCGGTGTTCCGCGTTGGATATGCCAGCTTGCCCAAGTGTGACGTAAATCATGAAATCGGAAATTCTTAATATTGGCTCGCTGCAAGGCGCGCTTAAAATCCCTTCGTGAAATATCATCACGTAGTTTCCCTGTTCCGCTATGAAAAACATAGGGAGACACTTGATATTTCATCCTTTCTTTGATTAGATTAATTGCGTCATCACTTAAAGGCAGAGAACGTCCACGTCCAGATTTTGCAATATCGCCAGTAACTATTGCCATTTTGTTAGCAAAATTAATTTTATCCCACGTCATTGACAAAATCTCCGTCATTCTAGCCCCCGTCAATAAGGCGAACTGGCAGACATCTTTCATCCAATTAAGATTTAAGCTATCTAATAATCGCTCTGCTTCCTTTTCAGTAATCCAGCGGATGCGTTTTTTGGGTTCGCTATTTTTAGCGATATAAGGCACGACATCAATCCAACCAGCTTGCTTTGCCAGATTGATTGCCCGCATAATGGACGAACGATAGCGGTTTTGGGTTGCTGGGGAAAGTATTTTCCCTGTGCGTACAACGTGCGTAGGAATCGCATTTTGAATATCTTCACTTGTTAAAGAACTAAGCAGCTTGTTCCCGATTTCATCGCGCCAATATTTGGCGTGCTGAATTTTGGTGAGTTTGTCTTTTTTATGCTCTGCGTCTTTGAGCAATAAAATTAAGGCTTGCTCCACCGTTTTTTCGGGCTTTTTGTTAAGCTGCTCCACTTGCCATGCTTCGTGCTTGAGCTTATCGTGGAGATGTTGAGCTAATTTTTTGTCAGTTGTTTTACTACTGCATCGAACTCGCTCGCCGCTTGGTGTGGTAAAATCGATTTGCCACACGCCATTTTTATTTTTGCGGATCGGCATTTTTGTTTCTCCTGTGTATCACCGACCTTCGCATATAGATCGCTGAGATTTTCAGCTTTTTTGCGATTGCGATCAAGATCGGATTTAAAAACTCGCCACATTCTAGACCCTTCCATTTGGAAAAATCCCCACTTTAATTTATTTTTCCGCACGGTTGTTTCGCTAAGGTTCAAGCACTTTGCAACATCGCGAATAGTGAGCGTTTGTTCCATATTTCCTCCAATAAAAAACCGCCCATAAGGGCGGTTATAAATATTCTGTGCTTACGCATACCATTTTTCTAAGTTTTCAAACTCCTTGACAACATCATGATAACCTAACGAATTTAATAGATCGCATAGGATTTTATCCGCTTGGTTATGCGCCACTTCTTTATCAGGATTTGATTGTAATGCCTTTAATTTATCTGCTATGTTCGCCGATGTTTCATCGTTTGGCGGTTTAGGCAAAGGCATCCAGTGCTTAATGTTATAACCAACATACCATTTAGCATCTTTCATAAGAAAGTTCATGCTTACACATTGAGTTTCAGCATCGAAAACTAAACACTTAATGCCTGGTTCGGGTAAACTCTCGGTGCATTTAATCCATCCATTGTTTTCACTCATTTTCGTCCTCTAAAATTGCTTTGCGTTTTGCTTTAATAATCGGCGTAACCACCCGTTTAATCGCTAGTTGCAATTCGTCTATAAAGTCCTCATCCTCCATATTGTCAAATGCAATACCCATCAAATTCGAATCAACTGCATTAAATAATTTGCGATAACCATCGACCTCATTAAACACTCCTCCCTCCCAGTCTAATCGCACGATATTTCCGCCTAACACTTGCGTATTTTTTGATATTTTAAGTTGATCACGTTGGTAGTCGTCCATTTCAACTTCGATTGTTATGCGGACTTTTTGGGTTATTTCATTGCTCATTTCCTACTCCTTTTCCTTTGTAACTTGGATATTCAGATCTCAAAATCCGATAACAATTTGTTTTTAACTCAAAAATGCTTCTCGGCAGAGCGTTAATAGGCAATGTTTTACAGGCTCTCCCGGTGTCGTCCATACCATACGGCACACCGATTGCACGCCAACATCGTGCGGAGTGTACCGCTGCGTCTTTAACCACATCCGAGTTAATCACAAAGCTATTTGGCCCAATGCGTTGCAACAAAACACCTTGTTCCATAAGCTTTTTAACCCGCCGTCTAAATTGACTTTCGCTTAATCCAGAGCCTGCAATAAGTTGGCTTACACGCAATATTGCAAAGTCTTCTGCTCTTTTCTCTGCGTGATCATCGCTATACGTGCCAACGCTGCCACCGATATAAGTTACTAAGGTTCCTTGTGCAATGCGGTCTAATGTTTCATCCCAGATATACTCAAGGATATGTTCGTCTAGCACTTTCATATCTTCCCCAATCTCATTCTCATCCCTGACAACCGCTCCGAACATTTAATCCATTCGCTCATATCACACCACCAATCGAATAATTTTCCATGCAACGC
>ERZ1023307.12-NODE-12-length-116577-cov-91.737045_pt1 | contig 116577 bp, 101 predicted proteins | sample MGYA00380475_ERZ1023307 | MGnify/ENA primary metagenome ERZ1023307 (study PRJEB33173, sample SAMEA4830378) | metagenome | study: EMG produced TPA metagenomics assembly of the PRJEB25223 data set... | reverse complement strand
TTTACGAAAATCTATTGAATATGCCATAAGAAGATTATACCACATTGTGTACTATAGTAGATTGAAACTAGAGTAGTACACCTCTGCTTCTAAAACATTGTTAGAAATCGATTTGACTGTCCTGATCGATTTGTCATGTTCTTATTTCATTTTACTATATTTTTGTTTCGCAGGAAGTCTACTAAGATACTTAAAGATGCAGATAGTAAAAAAATGTAGACATTACCGTAAAAAAGTGATATAATCGTATGATGTTCAAGGTATAGGTGTTAATCATGAGTAGACGTTTTAAAAAATCACGTTCACAGAAAGTGAAGCGAAGTGTTAATATCGTTTTGCTGACTATTTATTTATTGTTAGTTTGTTTTTTATTGTTCTTAATCTTTAAGTACAATATCCTTGCTTTTAGATATCTTAACCTAGTGGTAACTGCGTTAGTCCTACTAGTTGCCTTGGTAGGGCTACTCTTGATTATCTATAAAAAAGCTGAAAAGTTTACTATTTTTCTGTTGGTGTTCTCTATCCTTGTCAGCTCTGTGTCGCTCTTTGCAGTACAGCAGTTTGTTGGACTGACCAATCGTTTAAATGCGACTTCTAATTACTCAGAATATTCAATCAGTGTCGCTGTTTTAGCAGATAGTGATATCGAAAATGTTACGCAACTGACGAGTGTGACAGCACCGACTGGGACTGATAATGAAAATATTCAAAAACTACTAGCTGATATTAAGTCAAGTCAGAATACCGATTTGACGGTCAACCAGAGTTCGTCTTACTTGGCAGCTTACAAGAGTTTGATTGCAGGGGAGACTAAGGCCATTGTCCTAAATAGTGTCTTTGAAAACATCATCGAGTCAGAGTATCCAGACTACGCATCGAAGATAAAAAAGATTTATACCAAGGGATTCACTAAAAAAGTAGAAGCTCCTAAGACGTCTAAGAATCAGTCTTTCAATATCTATGTTAGTGGAATTGACACCTATGGTCCTATTAGTTCGGTGTCGCGATCAGATGTCAATATCCTGATGACTGTCAATCGAGATACCAAGAAAATCCTCTTGACCACAACGCCACGTGATGCCTATGTACCAATCGCAGATGGTGGAAATAATCAAAAGGATAAATTAACCCATGCAGGCATTTATGGAGTTGATTCGTCCATTCACACCTTAGAAAATCTCTATGGAGTGGATATCAATTACTATGTGCGATTGAACTTCACTTCTTTCTTGAAAATGATTGACTTATTGGGAGGGGTAGATGTTCATAATGATCAAGAGTTTTCAGCTCTACATGGGAAGTTCCATTTCCCAGTAGGGAATGTCCATCTAGACTCTGAGCAGGCTCTAGGTTTTGTACGTGAACGCTACTCACTAGCCGATGGAGACCGTGACCGTGGTCGCAACCAACAAAAGGTCATTGTAGCAATTATTCAGAAGTTAACTTCTACAGAGGTTTTGAAAAACTATAGTAGTATTCTTCAAGGATTGCAGGATTCTCTTCAAACAAATATGCCGATTGAGACTATGATAGATTTAGTGAATACTCAGTTGGAAAGTGGGGGGAATTATAAAGTAAATTCTCAAGATTTAAAAGGGACAGGTCGGATGGATCTTCCTTCTTATGCAATGCCAGACAGTAACCTCTATGTGATGGAAATAGATGATAGTAGTTTAGCTGTAGTTAAAGCAGCTATACAGGATATGATGGAGGGTAGATGAAATGATAGACATCCATTCGCATATCGTTTTTGATGTAGATGACGGTCCCAAGTCAAGAGAGGAAAGCAAGGCTCTCTTGGCAGAATCCTACAGGCAGGGGGTGCGAACCATTGTCTCTACCTCTCACCGTCGCAAGGGCATGTTTGAAACTCCGGAAGAGAAGATAGCAGAAAACTTTCTTCAGGTTCGGGAAATTGCAAAAGAAGTGGCAGATGATTTAGTCATTGCTTATGGCGCAGAGATATACTATACTCTGGATGCTCTAGAAAAGCTAGAAAAAAAAGAAATTCCTACCCTTAATGATAGTCGTTATGCCTTGATTGAGTTTAGCATGCATACTTCCTATCGTCAGATTCATACGGGATTGAGCAATATTTTGATGTTGGGAATCACGCCAGTAATTGCTCATATTGAACGTTATGATGCTTTAGAGAATAACGAAAAACGTGTTCGTGAACTGATTGATATGGGGTGCTATACTCAGATAAATAGTTATCATGTTTCGAAACCTAAGTTCTTTGGTGAAAAATATAAATTCATGAAAAAGAGAGCTCGGTATTTTTTGGAACGTGATTTAGTTCATGTAGTTGCAAGTGACATGCACAATTTAGACAGTAGACCTCCATATATGCAACAGGCATATGATATCATTGCTAAGAAATATGGAGCGAAAAAAGCAAAAGAACTTTTTGTAGATAATCCCAGAAAAATTATAATGGATCAATTAATTTAGGAGAAAATATGAAGGAACAAAACACTTTGGAAATCGATGTATTGCAACTATTCAGAGCTTTATGGAAAAGAAAGTTGGTCATTTTATTAGTGGCAATTATAACTTCTTCAGTTGCTTTTGCCTACAGTACTTTTGTTATCAAACCTGAGTTTACTAGTATGACTCGGATTTATGTAGTTAACCGTGATCAGGGAGAGAAGTCTGGTTTAACCAATCAAGACTTGCAGGCAGGATCATCCTTGGTTAAAGACTATCGTGAAATTATCCTATCGCAGGATGTTTTGGAGGAAGTTGTTTCTGATTTGAAACTAGATTTGACGCCAAAAGATTTGGCTAATAAAATTAAAGTAACAGTACCAGTTGATACCCGTATTGTCTCTGTTTCAGTTAGTGATCGAGTTCCTGAAGAGGCAAGCCGTATCGCTAACTCTTTGAGAGAAGTAGCTGCTCAAAAAATTATCAGTATTACTCGTGTTTCTGATGTGACAACACTGGAGGAGGCAAGACCGGCGACATCACCGTCTTCGCCAAATATTAAACGCAGTACACTAATTGGTTTTTTGGCAGGAGTGATTGGAACTAGTGTTATAGTTCTTATTCTTGAACTTTTGGACACTCGTGTGAAACGTCCGAAAGATATCGAAGATACACTGCAGATGACACTTTTGGGAATTGTACCAAACTTGAATAAGTTGAAATAGGAGAGAGGAATGCCGACATTAGAAATAGCACAAAAAAAACTGGAGTTCGTTAAGAAGGCAGAAGAATATTACAATGCCTTGTGTACAAATATACAGTTGAGCGGAGATAAACTAAAAGTAATTTCCGTTACTTCTGTTAACCCTGGGGAAGGAAAAACAACTACTTCCGTAAATATAGCAAGGTCGTTTGCGCGTGCAGGCTATAAAACTCTTTTGATCGATGGCGATATTCGAAATTCAGTTATGTCAGGATTTTTTAAATCTCGTGAAAAAATTACAGGGCTAACGGAATTTTTATCTGGGACAGCTGATTTATCTCACGGTTTATGTGATACAAATATTGAAAATTTATTTGTAGTTCAATCGGGCACTGTATCACCAAACCCTACAGCCTTGTTACAAAGTAAAAATTTTAATGATATGATTGAAACATTGCGTAAATATTTTGATTATATAATTGTTGATACAGCACCTATTGGAATTGTTATTGATGCGGCAATTATCACTCAAAAGTGTGATGCGTCCATCTTGGTAACAGCAACAGGTGAGGTGAATAAACGTGATGTCCAAAAAGCGAAACAACAATTAGAACAAACAGGGAAACTGTTCCTAGGAGTTGTTTTTAATAAATTAGATATCTCGGTTGATAAGTGTGGAGTTTACGGTTTCTATGGAAATTATGGTAAAAAATAATTTAGGAAAGATTCTATGGATGAAAAAGGATTGAAAATTTTTTTGGCAGTATTACAGAGTATTATTGTCATTTTATTGGTTTATTTTCTTAGCTTTGTTAGAGAGACAGAACTTGAACGTTCTTCGATGGTTATACTATACCTTCTCCACTTTTTTGTATTCTATTTTAGTTCCTATGGTAACAATTTTTTTAAAAGAGGGTACCTAGTTGAGTTTAATAGTACCATAAGATATATTTTTTTCTTTGCAATAGCTATAAGTGTATTAAACTTTTTTATAGCGGAACGGTTTGGTATCTCTAGAAGAGGAATGGTATACTTCTTAACTTTAGAAGGAATATCCTTATACTTGTTAAATTTCTTAGTAAAGAAATATTGGAAGCATGTGTTTTTTAATCTAAAAAATAGCAAGAAAATTTTACTGTTAACAGTAACGAAAAATATGGAAAAAGTTCTTGATAAATTGCTAGAATCTGATGAACTTTCATGGAAATTGGTAGCAGTAAGTGTTTTGGATAAATCTGATTTTCAACATGATAAAATACCTGTAATTGAAAAGGAAAAAATTATTGAATTTGCAACGCATGAAGTTGTGGATGAGGTGTTTGTCAATCTTCCAGGAGAGAGCTACGATATTGGAGAAATTATCTCTAGGTTTGAGACAATGGGGATAGATGTAACTGTAAATCTTAAAGCATTTGATAAGAATTTGGGTCGCAATAAACAAATTCATGAGATGGTAGGATTGAATGTAGTCACTTTCTCTACAAATTTTTATAAAACTAGTCATGTAATTGCTAAGCGGATTATTGATATCATGGGTGCATTGGTAGGGCTGATACTATGTGGTTTAGTCAGTATTGTATTGGTTCCTTTGATTCGAAAGGATGGGGGCTCTGCTATTTTTGCTCAGACGCGTATAGGAAAAAATGGTCGTCAGTTCACTTTTTATAAGTTTCGCTCTATGTGTGTAGATGCCGAGGCGAAAAAAAGAGAACTCATGGAACAAAATACCATGCAGGGTGGAATGTTTAAGGTGGACGATGATCCTCGTATCACGAAAATTGGTCGTTTTATACGGAAGACTAGCTTGGACGAGCTACCACAGTTTTATAATGTTCTAAAGGGAGATATGAGTTTGGTTGGCACACGGCCACCTACAGTGGACGAGTATGTTCAGTATACTTCAGAACAGAAACGTCGACTCAGCTTTAAACCTGGTATTACAGGTTTATGGCAGGTTAGCGGCCGTAGTAAAATAACCGATTTTGACGATGTTGTAAAATTAGATGTGGCTTATATTGATAATTGGACAATCTGGAAAGATATTGAAATTTTGCTTAAAACTGTTAAAGTTGTATTTATGAGAGATGGAGCGAAGTGAGGAATGAGGGATAGAATCCAACTTTTAGGTGTAACAATTGATTTGCTTACGATGAATGAAACGATAGATATTGTAGAACAATATGTATTAGAAAAAAGACCACTACACTTGATGGGGGTGAATGCTGATAAAATTAATCAGTGTCATACAGATGAGAAAATCAAAAAAATCGTTAATGAGTCAGGAATCATTAATGCGGATGGAGCATCAGTTGTTCTTGCAAGTAAGTTTTTAGGAACGCCTGTTCCTGAACGAGTAGCGGGTATTGATTTGATGCAATGTCTTTTAGAGTTGTCAAATAAAAAAGGATATTCAGTTTACTTTTTTGGAGCAAAAGAAGAAGTTTTGCAAGATATGCTCAAAGTATTTAAGAGAGATTATCCAAATTTGATAGTTATTGGACACAGAAATGGCTATTTTTCTGAAGAGGATGAACAAGCTATTCAAGAAGATATTCGTGAAAAGAACCCTGATTTTGTGTTTATTGGAATTACGTCTCCTAAAAAAGAATATATTATTCAAAAATTTATGGATAGTGGCGTCAATTCGGTATTTATGGGAGTTGGCGGTAGTTTTGATGTCTTGTCTGGTCATATCCAACGAGCACCTCTATGGATGCAAAAGTCAAATTTAGAGTGGTTATTCCGTGTAGCTAATGAGCCTAAACGTCTCTTTAAACGTTATTTTGTAGGGAATATTTCATTCATAGGAAAAGTTTTAAAAGCAAAAAGAGGTGTAAAATATTGAACCAGACAGAGATGATTCGCTTAATTCAAAAAGTTGAATTAGATGCTATAAAAGAGTTTAAAAAAATCTGTGAAGAGAATGATATAGATTTTTTCCTCCGCGGTGGTAGTGTACTTGGTGCGGTCAAATACGACGGCTTTATTCCATGGGATGATGATATGGATATCGCTGTCCCTCGTGAAGCATACGACAAACTTCCAAGTGTTTTCAAAGATAGAATTATCGCTGGGAAATATCAGGTTCTTACTTATCAATACTGTGATACGTTGCATTGCTACTTTCCTCGACTATTCCTTTTAGAAGATGAAAGAAAACGTTTGGGCTTGCCACGAAATACCAATCTAGGATTGCATTTGATTGATATCATTCCTTTAGATGGAGCACCAAATCATTCGGTTTTAAGAAAGATTTACTTTGGCAAAGTATACTGGTATCGTTTTTTAGCAAGTTTAGGAACAACTTATGTTGGCGACCATGTGGATATGCATTCCACTAAGCAAAAACTAATTATTGGTTTCTTTAAAAAACTAGGATTTGCAAAACTATTTCCTCAAAATTCTGTATACAGACGCTTGGATAATCTCTATAGAAAGTATGATTGGAAAAAGCAGAAGTATGCGGGGACTATCAATGCTTCTTTATTTGCTAAAGAAGTTATGCCAGTAGAGATTTGGGGAGAAGGAGTAGAGAAGCCTTTTGAGGATACCTTCTTTAAAGTTCCAACGGAGTATGATCGCTACCTGAAAAGACTTTACGGAGAAAACTATCTTTACGAAGAGCCTAGTGATGATGAAAAGAAATCGCATTTAGGAGGACACTAATTTGTTTTGTTATATTATTTTGCATTACAAAGTCTTAGAAGAAACTATTTCTTGTGTTAAATCTATAAAAGAAGGCAATTATAATGCAAAGCAAATCGTTATTATTGATAATTTCTCTAATAATGGTACTGGTGAAAAACTACAAGAGCTTTATGAATCAGATTTAGAAATTGATGTTTTGATTAACCATGAAAATGCTGGTTTTGCTCGTGGAAATAATGTGGCTTATCAATTTGCTAAGGAAAAGTATAACCCCGATTTCATGGTTATCATGAATAACGATATTGAGATAGAAACAGAAAATTTTGAAAAAATTGTGACAGATATCTATCGTGAGGAAAAATTCCATTTGCTCGGGCCAGATATCTTCTCGACTACTTACCAACTTCACCAAAACCCAAAACGGTTGACACATTATACTTATGGAGAAGTTAAAGCTCTAAATGAAAAATTTAAAAAAGGGAGCCAAGTTAGTCTAGCTTTAAAAATCAAATGTTGGTTGAAAGCTAGTAAAGTTCTTCGAACAGCAATCTATCAAAATAGACGTAAAAAAGGATCAGTAGACTATAGAAAACAGGTAGAAAACCCAATTCTTCATGGTTCTTTTATTGTATATTCGAGAGATTTTATCGAAAAAGAGGAGTATGCTTTTAACCCTAACACCTTCTTTTACTATGAAACAGAGATATTAGATTATGAAGCTGAATTAAAAGGATACAAGAGAATTTATACACCTAAAATTAGAGTTTTGCACCATCAAAATGTTGCAACTAATCAAGTTTACACGAACTTGTTAGAAAAAACCTTGTTTTCAAATAAATGCAACTTTAAATCCACCAGTTATTTTTTGAAGTTGATGAAAGAAAACGAGGATGTTTAAATGAGTTATTTATTTTTACTTTGCCTTACATTATTCTTATTGACTATATTCTATTTCTTTGCTTTTATTCAAGATTTAATTGCTCCTCCAGTAGTTATGTCTGTAATGTTTCTAATTAGTTCAGTATTTGCACTGGTTAATTCAAAAAACTGGAATATTGAATATAGTGGAATAGCCTATATTCTCATAATTAGTGGTATTATTATATTTTCGATTCCTTTAATGGCATTAAAATCACCTAATTTTAATACTGAGGTTAAGATTGCTGATCGATTAATTGATATCCAATTTTGGAAAATTGCTCTAACTATTATAATTGATCTCTTTATTTTGTATCTTTACAGGAAGGAAATATACAACCTTGTTCTTAGTAATGGATATACGGGGTCAAATATTCAGTGGTTTTTTAGAAATGCAACGAGTTATGAAGGTGAATTGACAGTGCGAACTTTTATTCGAGTTCTCATTCGTGTTATTGACGTATCTGCTTATATTTTTGGATATACTTTTATTAATAATTTTCTTATCTATCGCCATAAACGCCCTAAAGACATATTACTTTTAGTACCTTTATTAATATTTATTTCAAAAACTTTAATATCAGGAGGCCGGCAAGATATTATTAAAATTCTGATTGCCTATGTAATCATGATGTATATCCAACAAAAACGGAAAGTTGGATGGAATAGAGTCATATCTCATAAATATATTCACCTTGGATTTGTTGGTTTAATAGCAGGTATTCCAGCATTTTACTACTCTTTGTTTTTAGCCGGTCGTTCAACGACTAGGACGCTATTTGAGAGTGTTTCGACCTATCTAGGAGGCTCAATTCAGCATTTTAATCAGTATATTGAAAATCCATTAGATCCTGGTGAAGTTTTTGGCAGTGAAACATTGGTGCCTATATTAAATATATTAGGGGAAATGGGCCTAGTTAATTATCGTAGTACAATTCATTTAGAATTTCGGACACTAGGAGTTACTGTAGGAAATGTTTATACTTTTTTTAGAAGACCCTTGCATGATTTTGGTCTAGTTGGTATGTATGTATTTGTCTTTGCTGTAGGTGCTTTTTTTGCTATTTATTATTTAGTTCTGAGAAAGAAACAGGTTGGTTTTAATTTGGATATTCATACCATTATTTATTCTTATGTCTTTTATTGGATTTTTTTATCATCAATCGAGCAATACTCGTTCACAATGATTAGTCTATATACACTTGTATTTATTGTGTTGGTTTACTTTATGGCTATCTTTTACTGGTGTACAGATTTTAAAAGAGGAAAACTGATTTTTAAAATTTCTGACTCAAGTATCAAATTAAAAGAAGAATAACAGAATGTATAGGAGAGGGTAGATGAATACTAAAATTAAAAATATAATAACTAGTTTTTCTTATGTTATTTCTTCAAATCTGCTCATAGTTTTAACCTCATCACTAGTTGTTTTTATTTTTCCTAAAATAATGGGGGTAACTGAGTACAGTTACTGGCAACTTTATATTTTTTATCTGACCTATATCGGTTTTTTCCACTTGGGTTGGATTGATGGGATTTATCTCAAATATGGTGGCTTAGAATATACAAATTTAGATAGAAAACAGTTTTATTCTCAGATGATTCTATTTTCTAGTTTCTTAATGCTAATCTCGCTGGTATTATTTACTTTGAACCTAATAACTGTAAGGGATGAAAACGCAAGATATATTTATAATATGGCTATCATTAGCATGATAGTCACAAACTTAAGAACACTCTATGTTTATATCTTGCAGATGACAAATCGCTTGAAGGATAGTTCAGTCATTCTAATTAGTGATCGCGTTTTATATGTACTCCTTTTATTCATGTTTATTGTATTTGGATGGCATGAGTACAAGGTCATGATTTGGGCTGATATTCTAGGTCGAACATTTTCTCTCATGCTTTCCTTCTGGATTTGTAAAGATATTGTGTTTCAGTCTTTGTCAAAATTTATCTTAGATTTCAAGGAGTCCCTTGATAATATCCGTGTTGGAATCAATTTAATGCTATCTAACATTGCGAGTAGCATGATTATAGGCATTGTTCGTATGGGAATTCAATGGAATTGGAATATTGAAACATTCGGGAAAGTGTCATTAACTTTGAGTATATCTAATTTATTAATGACTTTTATTAATGCCATTGGATTAGTTATCTTTCCTTTGATAAAGCGAACAAAGACTGAGAATTTACCTAAAATTTATTCTAATTTAAGAAATGCTTTGATGTTGGTTATGTTCGCAATCTTGCTCTTCTACTATCCTTTAAAATTTATTCTTGATATTTGGCTTCCTGCTTATAAGGATGCCTTAGTTTTCATGGCCCTAATTTTTCCTATGTCAGTTTATGAAGGGAAAATGGCTTTGGTGATAAATACATATTTAAAAGCAATGAGAATGGAAAAAGACATTCTCAAAATTAATGCTTTGGTTATGTTAACTAGTATGGTAGTGACATTAGTGACTACTCTACTACTAAATAATTTGGGGCTGACAGTTGTATCTATAGTTATTTTACTTGCTTTAAGAAGTATAATAGCTGAATTAATTTTATCCAAAAAACTGAAGATATCAGTCAAGCAAGACATTGCTTTAGAGTTACTTATGACGATTATATTTATTTCTTCAAGTTGGTATCTCTCTATTTGGATTGCAGTAATAATTTATTTATTGGCGTATACTTTATATTTGTATTTAAAGCACAAAGATATCAGAATGTATATAGAATACTTTAAAAATCATAAAAAAATATCATAAAAATTATATATCAATGAAATGGTAGATTACATTTCTACCTTTTTATCCATTTAGGAGGAAACGATGAAAAAGATAATGCTAGTTTTCGGTACACGTCCAGAAGCAATAAAAATGTGTTCATTAGTCAATGAGTTGAGAAAACAGGAAGATATGAAAACAGTTGTTTGTGTAACTGGTCAACACAAGGAGATGGTTAGCCCTGTTTTAGATTTATTTGGAGTTCAACCAGACTATGATTTAGAAATTATGAAGGCTAATCAAAACTTGTTCTCTATAACAATAAGTATTTTAGAAAAAATAAAACCTGTGTTAGAAAAAGAACAACCAGATATTGTTTTGGTTCACGGTGATACTACTACGACATATGCAGCAGCTTTAGCGGCATTTTATCTAGGAATTAAAGTTGGTCATGTTGAAGCTGGATTACGAACTTACAACCTGCAAAGTCCTTTCCCAGAAGAGTTCAACAGACAATCGACTTCTATTATTGCAAATTATCATTTTGCTCCTACAGAATTAGCTAAAGAAAATCTAATAAAAGAGGGTAGAAATAATATCTATGTTACTGGAAATACAGTGATTGATGCACTTACAACTACAGTACAAAAGGATTATACGCACCCCGATCTAGATTTAAACGATGGAAATCGCCTCATCTTATTGACTGCTCATAGACGCGAAAATCTCGGAGAACCTATGAGACATATGTTTAGAGCTGTTAAACGAGTTTTAAATGAATATGACGATGTTAAAGTAATTTATCCAATTCATAAAAATCCATTGGTACGGGAAACAGCTACAGAAATTTTTGGAGATACAGAACGTATTCAAATCATTGAACCTTTAGATGTTCTTGATTTTCACAACTTTATGAATCATAGTTATATGATTCTAACTGACTCAGGAGGGGTTCAAGAAGAGGCACCTTCTTTAGGAAAGCCTGTATTGGTCATGCGAGATACGACAGAAAGACCTGAAGGAGTAGCTGCTGGAACGTTGAAATTGGTTGGGACTGATGAGGAGACTATTTATCAAAACTTTAAGATGCTTTTAGACGATCCCGAAGAATATAAAAAAATGAGTCAAGCTAGTAATCCTTATGGAAATGGTGATGCTAGTAAACAGATTGTTCGAATTTTACGTGGAATTTGAGTGTGTTCAGATAAAGTAATATAGAAAGGTACCCTACTATGAAAGGTATTATTCTAGCAGGTGGTTCGGGGACACGTTTATATCCTTTGACTCGCGCTGCATCAAAACAACTTATGCCGGTTTATGATAAACCGATGATTTACTACCCACTTTCAACATTGATGTTGGCTGGGATTAAGGATATTTTGATTATTTCCACTCCACAGGATTTACATCGATTCCAAGAGCTTCTTCAAGACGGATCTGAGTTTGGGCTCAAACTTTCTTATGCAGAGCAACCAAGTCCAGATGGTTTGGCACAAGCCTTTATCATTGGGGAAGAGTTTATTTCTGATGATAGCGTTGCGCTGATCTTAGGTGACAATATCTATCACGGTTCTGGGCTTTCCAAGATGCTACAAAAGGCAGCGAGTAAGGAGTCGGGAGCAACTGTTTTTGGCTACCATGTCAAGGATCCAGAGCGCTTTGGTGTGGTTGAGTTTGATCAGGATATGAAGGCTATTTCTATTGAAGAAAAGCCAGAGCAACCTCGTTCAAACTATGCAGTTACAGGTCTCTATTTCTATGATAATGATGTAGTAGAGATTGCCAAGAGTATTAAACCAAGTCCTCGTGGTGAACTGGAAATTACAGATGTAAACAAGGCTTACCTAGATCGTGGTGATTTGTCTGTTGAGCTTATGGGACGTGGCTTTGCTTGGCTGGATACTGGAACTCATGAAAGTTTACTAGAGGCTTCACAGTACATCGAAACAGTGCAACGGATGCAAAATGTTCAGGTAGCAAACTTAGAAGAAATTGCTTACCGTATGGGCTATATCAGTCGAGAAGATGTATTGGCCTTAGCCCAACCACTTAAGAAAAATGAATACGGACAGTATCTGCTCCGTTTGATTGGAGAAGCATAGATGACAGATAATTTTTTCGGTAAGACGCTTGCGGCACGCAAGGTTGAAGCTATTCCAGGCATGTTGGAGTTTGATATCCCCGTTCATAGAGATAATCGTGGCTGGTTTAAAGAAAATTTCCAAAAGGAAAAAATGCTTCCACTTGGATTTCCAGAGTCTTTCTTTGCAGAAGGAAAATTGCAAAACAATGTATCCTTCTCACGTAAAAATGTCCTTCGAGGTCTCCACGCAGAGCCTTGGGATAAGTACATCTCTGTAGCAGATGGAGGGAAAGTTCTGGGTTCTTGGGTTGATCTACGCGAGGGTGAAACCTTTGGGAATGCCTATCAGACAGTGATTGATGCGAGTAAGGGAATCTTTGTTCCTCGAGGCGTAGCTAATGGCTTCCAAGTTTTATCAGATACAGTGTCATATAGCTATCTGGTCAATGATTACTGGGCTCTTGAACTCAAACCCAAGTATGCCTTTGTGAACTACGCTGATCCAAGCCTTGGTATTGAATGGGAAAATATTGCAGAAGCAGAGGTTTCAGAAGCAGACAAACATCATCCACTACTTAAGGATGTAAAACCTTTGAAAAAAGAAGATTTGGAATAAGGAAAGAATATGACTGAATACAAAAATATTATCGTGACAGGTGGAGCTGGCTTTATCGGTTCTAACTTTGTCCATTATGTTTACGAGAACTTTCCAGATGTTCATGTGACAGTCCTAGATAAGTTGACTTATGCTGGAAACCGCGCGAATATTGAGGAAATTTTAGGTAATCGTGTTGAGTTAGTTGTTGGTGACATTGCTGATGCGGAGTTGGTAGACAAGTTGGCTGCTCAAGCAGATGCTATCGTTCATTATGCAGCGGAAAGCCACAATGATAATTCGCTCAATGATCCATCGCCATTTATTCATACTAACTTCATCGGAACCTATACTCTTTTAGAAGCTGCTCGTAAGTATGATATTCGCTTCCACCATGTATCGACAGATGAAGTTTATGGGGATCTCCCTTTACGCGAAGATTTGCCAGGTCATGGTGAAGGACCAGGTGAGAAATTTACTGCTGAAACAAAATACAACCCAAGCTCTCCGTACTCATCAACCAAGGCAGCCTCAGATTTGATTGTCAAAGCCTGGGTGCGTTCTTTTGGAGTCAAGGCAACGATTTCCAACTGTTCAAATAACTACGGTCCTTATCAACATATCGAAAAATTCATCCCACGTCAGATTACTAACATCCTAAGTGGTATCAAGCCAAAACTTTACGGTGAAGGTAAGAACGTTCGTGATTGGATTCATACCAATGACCATTCTTCAGGAGTTTGGACAATCTTGACAAAAGGGCAAATCGGTGAAACCTACTTGATTGGGGCTGATGGTGAGAAGAACAATAAGGAAGTTTTGGAACTTATCCTTAAGGAAATGGGACAAGCTGCGGATGCCTATGATCATGTGACTGACCGTGCAGGACATGACCTTCGCTATGCGATTGATGCTAGCAAGCTCCGTGATGAGTTGGGGTGGAAACCTGAATTTACCAACTTTGAAGCTGGGCTCAAGGCAACAATCAAGTGGTATACAGATAACCAAGAATGGTGGAAAACAGAGAAAGAAGCTGTTGAAGCCAATTATGCTAAGACTCAGGAGATTATTACAGTATAAAAAGCAGGAAATAGCTGCTTTTTATTGCTATATTGGGAAGAGTTACATATTAGAAAGGTCTAGAGATGATTTTAATTACAGGGGCAAATGGCCAATTAGGAACGGAACTTCGCTATTTATTGGATGAACGTAATGAAGAATACGTGGCAGTAGATGTGGCTGAGATGGACATTATCGATGCAGAAATGGTTGAGAAAGTTTTTGAAGAGGTGAAACCGACTTTAGTCTACCACTGTGCAGCCTACACCGCTGTTGATGCAGCAGAGGATGAAGGAAAAGAGTTGGACTTCGCCATCAATGTGACGGGGACAAAAAATGTCGCAAAAGCATCTGAAAAGCATGGTGCAACTCTAGTTTATATTTCTACGGACTATGTCTTTGACGGTAAGAAACCAGTTGGACAAGAGTGGGAAGTTGATGACCGACCAGATCCACAGACAGAATATGGGCGTACTAAGCGTATGGGGGAAGAGTTAGTTGAGAAGCATGTGTCTAATTTCTATATTATCCGTACTGCCTGGGTATTTGGAAATTATGGCAAAAACTTCGTTTTTACCATGCAAAATCTTGCGAAAACTCATAAGACTTTAACAGTTGTAAATGACCAGTACGGTCGTCCGACTTGGACTCGTACCTTGGCTGAGTTCATAACCTACCTAGCTGAAAATCGTAAGGAATTTGGTTATTATCATTTGTCAAATGATGCGACAGAAGACACAACATGGTATGATTTTGCAGTTGAAATTTTGAAAGATACAGATGTCGAAGTCAAGCCAGTAGATTCCAGTCAATTTCCAGCCAAAGCTAAACGTCCGCTAAACTCAACGATGAGCCTGGCCAAAGCCAAAGCTACTGGATTTGTTATTCCAACTTGGCAAGATGCATTGCAAGAATTTTACAAACAAGAAGTGAGATAAGTAGTAGAATGATTTTCTAGTCTAATAAAAGAGGCAGATAATGAACTCCAAAGGAGCTTAAGATGTACGATTATCTTGTTGTGGTGCTGGTCTCTTTGGCGCAGTCTTTGCCCATGAAGCAGCCTTAAAAGGAAAAAAAGTAAAAGTTATTGAAAAACGAAATCATATCGCGGGTAATATCTATACTCGTGAAGAGGAAGGAATTCAAGTTTATCAATATGGTGCTCATATCTTCCATACTTCTGATAAGGAGATCTGGGATTATGTAAATCAGTTTGCAGGGTTTAACCGTTACACCAATTCTCCTGTTGCAAACTATAAGGGTGAGATTTATAACCTTCCTTTTAATATGAATACCTTCAATAAACTCTGGGGAGTTGTGACGCCAGCAGAAGCACAAGCTAAGATTGATGAACAACGTGCTATTTTAAATGGTAAAACTCCTGAAAATTTGGAAGAACAGGCGATTTCTCTTGTAGGTACAGACATCTACGAAAAATTAATCAAAGACTATACAGAGAAACAGTGGGGCAAACCAACTACTGAACTTCCAGCCTTTATTATTGTTTGCCAGTACGCCTGACCTATGATAACAACTATTTTAACGATACCTATCAAGGGATTCCAATTGGTGGATACACTCAAATAGTTGAAAAATGTTGGATCATGAAAATATTGATGTAGAAACAAATGTTGATTTCTTTGTGAATAAAGAGCAATATCTGAAAGATTTTCCTAAGATTGTCTTTACTGGTATGATTGATGAATTCTTTGACTATAAGTTGGGCGAACTAGAGTACCGTAGTCTTCGTTTTGAAAATGAGACCTTGGATATGGAAAATTACCAAGGAAATGCAGTTGTGAACTATACGGATGCAGAAATCCCATATACTCGCATTATTGAACACAAACATTTTGAGTTTGGGAGTCAAGCAAAGACTATCATTACTAAAACATGGGAAAAAGGTGATGAGCCTTATTATCCAGTTAATAATGATCGTAATAATCATTTGTATAAATCGTATAAAAAACTTGCTGATGAGCAAGGGAATGTTATCTTTGGTGGCCGCTTAGGACACTATCGTTATTACGATATGCACCAAGTAATTGGAGCAGCTTTGCAGTGCGTGAGAAATGAGTTAGATTAATACTCAATGAAAATCAAAGAGCAAACTAGGAAGCTAGCCACAGGTTGCTCAAAATACTGTTTTGAGGTTGCAGATGGAAGCTGACGCGGTTTGAAGAGATTTTCGAAGAGTATAAACAAGTAAAACTGACTACCAGTTATTATTTAGAAATAGTATTAAAAATTCCTTGACTATGTGATATAGTTGAGGGATTTTTAAATGATATTCATATTTTTTGCAAAGATGTTGTTTGAAAAATAATTTTCAAAAATTCTGAAAATTCTGTTGACATCTTTCTGAAAAGAGTCTATAATGGAGAGAAAGTTTTAAAGGAGAAAATGATGAAAAGTTCAAAACTATTTGCCCTTGCGGGCGTGACATTATTGGCGGCGACTACTTTAGCTGCATGCTCTGGATCAGGTTCAAGCACTAAAGGTGAGAAGACATTCTCATACATTTATGAGACAGACCCTGATAACCTCAACTATTTGACAACTGCTAAGGCTGCGACAGCAAATATTACCAGTAACGTGGTTGATGGTTTGCTAGAAAATGATCGCTACGGGAACTTTGTGCCGTCTATGGCTGAGGATTGGTCTGTATCCAAGGATGGATTGACTTACACTTATACTATCCGTAAGGATGCAAAATGGTATACTTCTGAAGGTGAAGAATACGCGGCAGTCAAAGCTCAAGACTTTGTAACAGGACTAAAATATGCTGCTGATAAAAAATCAGATGCTCTTTACCTTGTTCAAGAATCAATCAAAGGGTTGGATGCCTATGTAAAAGGGGAAATCAAAGATTTCTCACAAGTAGGAATTAAGGCTCTGGATGATCAGACAGTTCAGTACACTTTGAACAAACCTGAAAGTTTTTGGAACTCAAAAACAACCATGGGTGTGCTTGCGCCAGTTAATGAAGAGTTTTTGAACTCAAAAGGGGATGATTTTGCCAAAGCTACGGATCCAAGTAGTCTCTTGTATAATGGACCTTATTTGTTGAAATCCATTGTGACCAAATCTTCTGTTGAATTTGCGAAAAATCCGAACTACTGGGATAAGGACAATGTGCATATTGACAAAGTTAAATTGTCATTCTGGGATGGTCAAGATACCAGCAAACCTGCAGAAAACTTTAAAGATGGTAGCCTTACAGCAGCTCGTCTCTATCCAACAAGTGCAAGTTTCGCAGAGCTTGAGAAGAGTATGAAGGACAATATTGTCTATACTCAACAAGACTCTATTACGTATCTAGTTGGTACAAATATTGACCGTCAGTCCTATAAATACACATCTAAGACCAGCGACGAACAAAAGGCATCGACTAAAAAGGCTCTCTTAAACAAGGATTTCCGTCAGGCTATTGCCTTTGGTTTTGATCGTACAGCCTATGCCTCTCAGTTGAATGGACAAACTGGAGCAAGCAAAATCTTACGTAATATCTTTGTTCCACCAACATTTGTTCAAGCAGATGGTAAAAACTTTGGCGATATGGTCAAAGAGAAATTGGTTACTTATGGGGATGAATGGAAGGATGTTAATCTTGCAGATTCTCAGGATGGTCTTTACAATCCAGAAAAAGCCAAGGCTGAATTTGCTAAAGCTAAATCAGCCTTACAAGCAGAAGGTGTGACATTCCCAATTCATTTGGATATGCCAGTTGACCAAACAGCAACTACAAAAGTTCAGCGCGTCCAATCTATGAAACAATCCTTGGAAGCAACTTTAGGAGCGGATAATGTAGTCATTGATATTCAACAACTACAAAAAGACGAAGTAAACAATATTACATATTTTGCTGAAAATGCTGCTGGCGAAGACTGGGATTTATCAGATAATGTCGGTTGGGGTCCAGACTTTGCCGATCCATCAACCTACCTTGATATCATCAAACCATCTGTAGGAGAAAGTACTAAAACATATTTAGGGTTTGACTCAGGGGAAGATAATGTAGCTGCTAAAAAAGTAGGTCTATATGACTACGAAAAATTGGTTACTGAGGCTGGTGATGAGACTACAGATGTTGCTAAACGCTATGATAAATACGCTGCAGCCCAAGCTTGGTTGACAGATAGTGCTTTGATTATTCCAACTACATCTCGTACAGGGCGCCCAATCTTGTCTAAGATGGTACCATTTACAATACCATTTGCATTGTCAGGAAATAAAGGTACAAGTGAACCAGTCTTGTATAAATACTTGGAACTTCAAGACAAGGCAGTCACTGTAGATGAATACCAAAAAGCTCAGGAAAAATGGATGAAAGAAAAAGAAGAGTCTAATAAAAAGGCTCAAGAAGATCTCGCAAAACATGTGAAATAACTGTTGCAAAATATAAGAAAGGATTTAGTATTTCTCTTGAATGCTGAATCCTTTTTTACATTTGTAAAGAAAGATTCTAAATGTACTGACCCCCAAAAGTTGGAGCCTCTTTTTGTCAGAATAGAGAAAATTTTTGTTAATTTTACTTGTTTCCTATTGCTTTCTCAGCTATTATTTGTTATATTAAAAGTATAATTATTTTTTATTTATCAGGGTTAAGCATTGCACTTTCAGAGGAAGGAGTATTTTTTAAAAAGGAAATGTAAACGCTTGCTAAAAAATGAAAGGATTTAGAAGTTTATGAATAAAGGATTATTTGAAAAACGTTGTAAATATAGTATTCGGAAATTTTCATTAGGTGTTGCTTCTGTTATGATTGGAGCTGCATTCTTTGGGACAAGTCCGGTTCTTGCAGATAGCGTGCAGTCTGGTTCCACGGCGAACTTACCAGCTGATTTAGCTACTGCTCTTGCAACAGCAAAAGAGAATGATGGACGTGATTTTGAAGCGCCTAAGGTGGGAGAAGACCAAGGTTCTCCAGAAGTTACAGATGGACCTAAGACAGAAGAAGAACTATTAGCACTTGAAAAAGAAAAACCGGCTGAAGAAAAACCAAAAGAGGATAAACCTGCAGCTGCTAAACCTGAAACACCTAAGACGGTAACCCCTGAATGGCAAACGGTAGAGAAAAAAGAACAAAAGGGAACAGTCACTATCCGAGAAGAAAAAGGTGTCCGCTACAACCAACTATCCTCAACTGCTCAAAATGATAACGCAGGTAAACCAGCCCTGTTTGAAAAGAAGGGCTTGACCGTTGATGCCAATGGAAATGCAACTGTTGATTTAACCTTCAAAGATGATTCTGAAAAGGGCAAATCACGCTTTGGTGTCTTCCTGAAATTTAAAGATACCAATAATAATGTTTTTGTCGGTTATGACAAGGATGGCTGGTTCTGGGAGTATAAATCTCCAACAACTAGCACTTGGTATAGAGGTAGTCGTGTTGCTGCTCCTGAAACAGGATCAACAAACCGTCTCTCTATCACTCTCAAGTCAGACGGTCAGCTAAATGCCAGCAATAACGATGTCAATCTCTTTGACACAGTGACTCTACCAGCTGCGGTCAATGACCATCTTAAAAATGAGAAGAAGATCCTTCTCAAGGCGGGCTCTTATGGCAATGACCGTACGGTTGTCAGCGTTAAAACAGACAATCAAGAAGGCGTAAAAGCGGATGATACTCCTGCCCAGAAAGAAACAGGTTCGGTTGTTGACGATAGCAAGGTGACTTATGATACGATCCAGTCTAAGGTACTTAAGGCAGTAATTGACCAAGCCTTCCCTCGTGTCAAGGAATACACCTTGAATGGACATACTTTGCCAGGACAGGTGCAACAGTTCAACCAAGTCTTTATCAATAACCACCGAATCACCCCTGAAGTCACTTATAAGAAAATCAATGAGACAACAGCAGAGTACTTGATGAAGATTCGCGATGATGCTCACTTAATCAATGCGGAAATGACAGTACGCTTGCAAGTTGTGGACAATCAATTGCACTTTGATGTGACCAAGATTGTCAACCACAATCAAGTCACTCCAGGTCAAAAGATTGATGACGAAAGAAAACTACTTTCTTCTATTAGTTTCCTCGGCAATGCTTTAGTCTCTGTTTCTAGTGATCAAACTGGTGCTAAGTTTGATGGGGCAACCATGTCAAACAATACGCATGTCAGCGGAGATGATCATATCGATGTAACCAATCCAATGAAGGATTTGGCTAAGGGTTACATGTATGGATTTGTTTCTACAGATAAGCTTGCTGCTGGTGTTTGGAGTAACTCTCAAAACAGCTATGGTGGTGGTTCGAATGACTGGACTCGTTTGACAGCTTATAAAGAAACAGTCGGGAATGCCAACTATGTAGGAATCCACAGCTCTGAATGGCAATGGGAAAAAGCTTATAAGGGCATTGTTTTCCCAGAATACACGAAGGAACTTCCAAGGGCTAAGGTTGTTATCACTGAAGATGCCAATGCAGACAAGAAAGTCGATTGGCAGGATGGTGCCATTGCTTATCGTAGCATTATGAACAACCCTAAAGGTTGGGAAAAAGTTAAGGATATCACAGCTTACCGTATCGCGATGAACTTTGGTTCTCAAGCACAAAACCCATTCCTTATGACCTTGGATGGTATCAAGAAAATCAATCTCCACACAGATGGTCTTGGGCAAGGTGTTCTCCTTAAAGGATATGGTAGTGAAGGTCACGACTCTGGTCACTTGAACTATGCTGATATTGGTAAGCGTATCGGTGGTGTCGAAGACTTCAAGACCCTAATTGAGAAGGCTAAGAAATATGGAGCTCATCTAGGTATCCACGTTAACGCTTCAGAAACTTATCCTGAGTCTAAATACTTCAATGAAAAAATTCTCCGTAAGAATCCAGATGGAAGCTATAGCTATGGTTGGAACTGGCTAGATCAAGGTATCAACATTGATGCTGCCTATGACCTAGCTCATGGTCGTTTGGCACGTTGGGAAGATTTGAAGAAAAAACTTGGTGACGGTCTCGACTTTATCTATGTGGACGTTTGGGGTAATGGTCAATCAGGTGATAACGGTGCCTGGGCTACCCACGTTCTTGCTAAAGAAATTAACAAACAAGGCTGGCGCTTTGCGATCGAGTGGGGCCATGGTGGTGAGTACGACTCTACCTTCCATCACTGGGCAGCTGACTTGACCTACGGTGGCTACACCAATAAAGGTATCAACAGTGCCATCACCCGCTTTATCCGTAACCACCAAAAAGATGCTTGGGTAGGGGACTACAGAAGTTATGGTGGTGCAGCCAACTATCCACTGCTAGGTGGCTACAGCATGAAAGACTTTGAAGGCTGGCAAGGAAGAAGTGACTACAATGGCTATGTAACCAACTTATTTGCCCATGACGTCATGACTAAGTACTTCCAACACTTCACTGTAAGTAAATGGGAAAATGGTACACCGGTGACTATGACCGATAACGGTAGCACCTATAAATGGACTCCAGAAATGCGAGTGGAATTGGTAGATGCTGACAATAATAAAGTAGTTGTAACTCGTAAGTCAAATGATGTCAATAGCCCACAATATCGCGAACGTACAGTAACGCTCAACGGACGTGTCATCCAAGATGGTTCAGCTTACTTGACTCCTTGGAACTGGGATGCGAATGGTAAGAAACTTCCTACTGATAAGGAAAAGATGTACTACTTCAATACGCAGACTGGTGCAACAACTTGGACCCTTCCAAGCGATTGGGCAGAGAGCAAGGTTTACCTTTACAAGCTAACTGACCAAGGTAAGACAGAAGAGCAGGAACTAACTGTAAAAGATGGTAAAATTACCCTAGATCTTCTAGCAAATCAACCATACGTTCTCTATCGTTCGAAACAAACCAATCCTGAAATGTCATGGAGTGAAGGCATGCACATCTATGACCAAGGATTTAATAGCGGTACCTTGAAACATTGGACCATTTCAGGCGATGCTTCTAAGGCAGAAATTGTCAAGTCTCAAGGGGCAAACGATATGCTTCGTATTCAAGGAAACAAAGAAAAAGTTAGTCTCACTCAGAAATTAACTGGCTTGAAACCAAATACCAAGTATGCCGTTTATGTCGGTGTCGATAACCGTAGTAATGCCAAGGCAAGTATCACTGTGAATACTGGTGAAAAAGAAGTGACTACTTATACCAATAAGTCTCTCGCGCTCAACTATGTTAAGGCCTACGCCCACAATACACGTCGTGATAATGCTACAGTTGATGATACAAGTTACTTCCAAAACATGTACGCCTTCTTTACAACTGGATCGGACGTCTCAAATGTTACTCTGACATTGAGTCGTGAAGCTGGTGATCAAGCAACTTACTTTGATGAAATTCGTACCTTTGAAAACAATTCAAGCATGTACGGAGACAAGCATGATACAGGTAAAGGCACCTTCAAGCAAGACTTTGAAAATGTTGCTCAGGGTATCTTCCCATTTGTAGTGGGTGGTGTCGAAGGTGTTGAAGATAACCGCACTCACTTGTCTGAAAAACACGATCCATATACACAACGTGGTTGGAATGGTAAGAAAGTCGATGATGTTATCGAAGGAAATTGGTCACTCAAGACAAATGGACTAGTGAGCCGTCGTAACTTGGTTTACCAAACTATTCCGCAAAACTTCCGTTTTGAAGCAGGTAAGACCTACCGTGTAACCTTTGAATACGAAGCAGGTTCAGACAATACCTATGCTTTTGTAGTCGGTAAGGGAGAATTCCAGTCAGGTCGTCGTGGCACTCAAGCAAGCAACTTGGAAATGCATGAATTGCCAAATACTTGGACAGATTCTAAGAAAGCCAAGAAGGCAACCTTCCTTGTGACAGGTGCAGAAACAGGAGATACTTGGGTAGGTATCTACTCAACTGGAAATGCAAGTAATACTCGTGGTGATTCTGGTGGAAATGCCAACTTCCGTGGTTATAACGACTTCATGATGGATAATCTTCAAATCGAAGAAATTACCCTAACAGGTAAGATGTTGACAGAAAATGCTCTGAAGAACTACTTGCCAACGGTTGCCATGACTAACTACACCAAAGAGTCTATGGATGCTTTGAAAGAGGCGGTCTTTAACCTCAGTCAGGCCGATGATGATATCAGTGTGGAAGAAGCGCGTGCAGAGATTGCCAAGATTGAAGCCTTGAAGAATGCTTTGGTTCAGAAGAAAACGGCTTTGGTAGCAGATGACTTTGAAAGTTTGGATGCGCCAGCTCAACCAGGTGAAGGTCTTGAGAATGCCTTTGATGGAAACTTATCTAGTTTATGGCATACATCATGGGGCGGAGGAGATGTAGGCAAGCCTGCAACCATGGTCTTGAAAGAACCAACTGAAATCACTGGACTTCGTTATGTTCCACGTGGATCAGGTTCAAATGGTAACTTGCGTGATGTGAAACTTGTTGTGACAGATGAGTCTGGCAAGGAGCATACCTTTACTACAACTGATTGGCCAGATAACAATAAGTCAAAAGATATTGACTTTGGTAAGACAATCAAGGCTAAGAAAATTGTCCTTACTGGTACCAAGACATACGGAGATGGTGGAGATAAATACCAATCTGCAGCGGAACTTATCTTTACTCGTCCACAGGTAGCAGAAACACCTCTTGACTTGTCAGGCTATGAAGCAGCTTTGGCTAAGGCTCAGAAATTAACAGACAAAGACAATCAAGAGGAAGTAGCTAGCGTTCAGGCAAGCATGAAATATGCGACGGATAACCATCTCTTGACGGAAAGAATGGTGGAATACTTTGCAGATTATCTCAACCAATTAAAAGATTCTGCTACGAAACCAGATGCTCCAACTGTAGAGAAACCTGAGTTTAAACTTAGCTCTTTAGCTTCCGATCAAGGTAAGACGCCAGATTATAAGCAAGAAATAGATAGACCAGAAACACCTGAACAAATCTTGCCAGCAACAGGTGAGAGTCAATCTGACACAGCCCTCTTCCTAGCAGGTGTTAGCCTAGCCCTATCTGCTCTCTTTGTAGTAAAAACGAAGAAAGACTAGTATTTAGTAAAACCTCTTAACAAGATTACGGAAGCAGTCTCTATCTTTTCCAATGAGGTTTATAGTACAGAAAAAATCTGAGAAGATGTCTTCTCAGACTTTTGTTAAGCACATAAATACAATAGTGCTATGACAAAATCACCCAGAAAATCTGGGTGATAAATGTTATGGTTGTGCTGGTTGAGGATTCTGATTTTGTTGATCAGGGGTTGTATTTGATTGTTGCGTATTATTGTTAGGATTGGTAGTCGTACTATTATTTGTGCTTGGAGTGGTTGAGCTAGACTGTGAAGTTGAACTATCTGATGATGAGCTTGAACTTTCAGTTGATGGGGGTTGTTGTGGAGCAGGTGAGCTCCACGTAGAACGAGCACCATTTTTAAATACGAATTCTCCATTTCTGTAGAGCCCCTCTGGTATATTCCAATCCTCTGGATTGCTTCCTTCAGACAGGTAGGTCATCATAGAGCGATAAACTTTAGCTGCAACTAGGAAACCATCTCCAACGATAGGAGTTAAACGATTCGAATAACCTGTCCATACAGCCATAGAATACTTACGAGTATAACCCACAAACATTTCATCTGGAGCTACGTAGCCAGTGTTCTTGATATACTTTTCAATTTCTTCGTCAGTATAGTTAGAAGTACCTGTCTTACCTGCTTGTGGAAGCCATGGTAGGTAGGCTCCACGTCCTGTTCCGTAAGTTAAAACAGTTTTCATCATTTCAGTCATCATATAGGCAGTAGTCTCTTTCATAGCTCGTGTACCAGCATCAGAAAATTCTTTTTCGCTACCATCACTAAAGACGATTTTATTGATATACATTGGTTTGTGATAAATACCACCATTAGCAAAAGCAGCGTAGGCAGCAGCCATTTTTTCACTACTTGCACCATATTTTTTGTTGGATTCAGTTGTGTTACTTGAAATGGCGTTTGCATAATGCATGCTTGGATAGTCGATACCAAGACCATTAAGGAAGGTTTTAGCTCTATCTAGACCGACCTTATTCAAAGTCTCAACGGCTGTGACATTTCGTGATTGTTGAAGAGCATACTGGATTGTAATGTTTCCAAAGTAGACATGATCCCAGTTGTAGAGTGGAGTATCAGTGCCAGGATAGTTATAAGGGACATCATGTACAATAGAAGCAGTAGAGTCATAGACTCCATATTCTAAAGCGGGAGCATAGTCAGTGATTGGTTTCATTGATGATCCCCAGTCACGATTGGTTTCTACGGCCTGGTTGGTACCGAATGAAACATTACTTGCTTGATGACGAGCACCAAGTTGTGCGATGACTTTACCATTTGAAACATCTACGACCGTAGATGCGACTTGCAAATCATCGTCAGGGTAAGAGACGTATTGATCGGAGTTGTAGATATCCCACAGATGTTTTTGAGCTTCTTGGTCTACATTTGTGTAAACATCCATCCCAGTAGTTAGAAGGTTATAGCCAGTTTCTTGTTCTACTTGGTCGATAACCTCTTTGAGATAATTGTCCATATATGCTGGATAGCTATTGACCGATTTCAAACTTTGGAGTCCATCAGTAATAGGGGTATTAATAGCCTTCTCATACTGTTCGGCAGAAATGTAGCCTTGACCTTTCATCTCTGAAAGTACCAAGTTACGACGGTCAAGGGCAGCTTCTGGATGAGAATAGGGATCGTATTGATTCGGAGCCTGTGGCATTCCTGCTAGTAGGGCAAGTTGAGGTAATGATAGTTCTCGCAAATCTTTGCCGTAATAGTTTTGGGCAGCCGTCTGCATTCCATAGTTTCCGTTAGACATGTAAACTTTATTCACATAGTAGGTCAGGATTTCTTGTTTTGTGGCTTTTTGTTCTAATTGAACAGCCAACCAAGCTTCCTGGGCTTTACGTGAAATGGTCTGATCAGAAGTGGAAGTTGAGAAATAGGTCAACTTAATTAATTGTTGGGTAAGGGTAGATCCTCCCTGGAGGGAGTTGTTTTGTAAGTTACGTAAAAAAGCTCCTATAATTCGGATGGTATCGACACCGCGATGATCGAAAAAACGATGGTCTTCGATCGAGACGATAGCCTTGACCAAATCAGTAGGAATTTCGTTGGCCTGAGCGTTTACTCGGCGTTCAGAGCCCAGATCGGCAATCAGTTCGTTTTTACTATCGAAAATCTTACTAGACGTGGTTGCGACTAATTTGCTCTCAGATAGGGCTGGGGCTTTGCTGACGTAATAGAGAAATATGCCTCCTCCCAGCATAACTGCTGTGATAAATAAAGTTAAGAAGCAGATACTCACATACTTAGCTATTCGCAGGATAGTTTGTTTGTTCATCTTGTTTTACCACCTAATAAATGTTCTTTGATAACATTGAGATAGGGAATTTGAGGGAAGGCACCAGCCTTGATTTCATATCCATATTCTCGAATATATCCAAGTGGCATTGATTTTTGCCCCTTATCTTGATGATAGAAGCGAATCAAATCATATGCCGGTAATAAGTAGGTTTCTTGCTGAGAAGAAAAGTGAAGAAGGACAAAGCAGATTCCTTGTTGAGCAAGGATTTGTTCCATATGCTGAATCTGATGTGGATGGAAATTTTTCATCGGAATCGCACGTTTTTGTTTTGTTTCCTTGGCTTCAAAGTCGATGTAATATCCATTATAAACGCCAGAATAGTCCGTCGTTGAAGCTTGTCGAAAATAGGCTTCAACAATCTTGGCACGACTTCGTTGTGGATAGTCCACTCGTACGATTTGAATAGGAGTTGGTTTCTTGTGTATAACAGCCAAGCCCTGAGACAAATAGTAGTCGTTGGTAGCATTGATCATCTTTTCAAAAGACATTCCTCGATTTGCGAAATTTTTGGGTTGAGAAAGAGATGGTTGTCTTTTTTGTGATGAAAGTTTATGTGGATAGTTGACCATAATTCTCCTTATTGGTACAATAACATCACTCTATTATACCATAAATTTGCACAGAAAGGGTTAAAAATGGCTACAGCTTTGGTTTTGGGCTATTCTGCTTTTGATTTGGGTTTATTTTCTGATAAGGATCCTCGTCTTAAATTGATAAAAAAAGCAATACGTAAAGATTTAGAGGCTATGGCAGCAGATGGGGTGTCTTGGCTTGTGTTTACAGGGACTTTGGGCTTTGAATATTGGGTTTTAGAGGTTGCTCAGGAGATGAAAACCGAGTACGGTTTCCAGTTGGCCACCATTTTTGCTTTTGAAACCCATGGGGAAAATTGGAATGAAGGCAATCAGATGAAACTGAGTCGTTTTAAGCAGGTAGACTTTGTCAAATATGCTTATCCTCGCTATGAGCACAAGGGGCAGTTAAGAGATTACCAGCAGTTTTTGCTGGAAAACACGACTAGTTCCTATCTTTTTTATGATGAAGAAAATGAAACGAAACTAGCTTATTTTTACCAAAAGATGAAAAATCAAGAGGACTATTTTATAAAGAGATTAACATTTGATCAATTAAATGAACTTGCTGAAAATTTTTCCGAAAATTGAAGCTTTGACCTTGATTTTTGTTTGCCTTTTTTTATATAATAATACTAGCAAGCGAGAATGGAGAGAGACATGACAAGTATTATTTTTTCAGCAAAAGATATTTTTGAACAAGAGTTTGGACGTGAAGTTCGTGGGTATAGCAAGGTAGAAGTTGATGAGTTTTTAGACGATGTCATCAAGGACTATGAAACCTATGCTGCCTTGGTTAAGTCACTTCGTCAGGAGATTGCGGATTTGAAGGAAGAATTAACTCGTAAACCGCAAGTGAGTTCGGCTCCAAGTCCTAGTCACCCAGATCCAATTGATGTGGCTGCTTCATCTTCTATGACGAATTTTGATATTTTGAAACGCTTGAATCGTCTTGAAAAAGAAGTATTCGGTAAACAAATTTTAGACAATACTGATTTGTAATTCAGGTCTTGTTACATGCAATTTTTGGATAATCGCGTGAGGAGAATTGCTTCTCATGAGGAAAGTCCATGCTAGCACAGGCTGTGATGCCTGTAGTGTTTGTGCTAGGCGAAACCATAAGCCTAGGGACGAGAAATCGTTACGGCAGTTGAAATGGCTAAGTCCTTGGATAGGCCAGAGTAGGCTTGAAAGTGCCACAGTGACGGAGTCTTTCTGGAAACAGAGAGAGTGGAACGCGGTAAACCCCTCAAGCTAGCAACCCAAATTTTGGTCGGGGCATGGAGTACGCGGAAACGAACGTAGTATTCTGACTGCTATCAGCTAGAGCTGCTAGTGGTAGACAGATGATTATCGAAGGAAGTGGTCCTAGTCATTTCTGGAACAAAACATGGCTTATAGAAAATTGCATATAGGTTGGGGCTGAGAAATTTTCTCAACCTCATTTTTTAAAGTGGACATATAGAAAGGTCTTGCAAGACTGTAACATGAAAAAAGAATTTAATTTAATTGCAACTGTGGCAGCAGGTCTTGAAGCTGTTGTAGGACGAGAAGTAAGAGAGCTGGGCTACGATTGTCAGGTTGAAAATGGGCGTGTGCGTTTTCAAGGAGACGTGAGAGCGATTATCGAAACCAACCTCTGGCTTCGGGCAGCAGATCGTATCAAGATCATCGTAGGAACGTTCCCAGCTAAGACGTTTGAAGAGTTGTTTCAGGGAGTTTTTGCTTTAGATTGGGAAAATTATTTACCACTCGGAGCTCGGTTCCCAATTTCAAAAGCCAAATGTGTTAAATCTAAACTTCACAATGAACCCAGTGTTCAGGCTATTTCTAAGAAAGCTGTTGTCAAGAAATTGCAGAAACACTATGCTCGCCCAGAAGGGGTTCCTCTGATGGAGAATGGCCCAGAGTTTAAGATTGAGGTCTCTATTCTCAAAGATGTGGCAACTGTCATGATTGATACGACAGGCTCTAGCCTCTTTAAACGTGGTTATCGTACCGAAAAAGGGGGAGCCCCTATCAAGGAAAACATGGCGGCAGCCATTTTACAACTTTCTAACTGGTATCCAGACAAGCCTTTGATTGATCCGACATGTGGTTCGGGGACTTTCTGTATCGAGGCGGTCATGATTGCTCGAAAGATGGCTCCAGGTCTTCGTCGCTCCTTTGCTTTTGAGGAATGGAATTGGGTCAGCGATCGCTTGATTCAGGAAGTGCGTACAGAAGCGGCTAAAAAAGTAGACCGTGAGCTTGAACTGGATATTATGGGCTGTGATATCGATGCACGTATGGTGGAAATTGCTAAGGCCAATGCTCAGGCAGCTGGTGTTGCAGGAGACATTACTTTTAAGCAGATGCGCGTTCAGGATTTACGTTCTGATAAAATTAATGGTGTAATCATTTCCAATCCGCCTTATGGTGAACGTTTATCAGATGATGCAGGAGTTACCAAGCTCTATTCTGAGATGGGGCAAGTATTTGCACCACTGAAAACTTGGAGCAAATTTATCCTGACTAGTGATGAAGCCTTTGAAAGCAAGTATGGTAGCCAAGCAGATAAGAAGCGTAAGTTATACAACGGAACCTTGAAAGTGGATCTGTATCAATATTTTGGTCAGCGTGTCAAACGGCAAGAGGTAAAATAGAAAGGGATACTCATGAGTAAAAAAAGACGAAATCGTCATAAAAAAGAAGGTCAAGAACCGCAATTTGATTTTGATGAAGCAAAAGAGCTAACAGTTGGTCAAGCGATTCGTAAAAATGAAGAAGTGGAAGCAGGAGTCTTGTCTGAGGATTCCATTTTGGACAAGTATGTCAAGCAACACAGAGATGAAATTGAGGCGGATAAGTTTGCGACTCGTCAATACAAAAAAGAGGAGTTAGTCGAAACTCAGAGTCTGGATGATTTAATTCAAGAGATGCGTGAGGCTGTAGAAGAGTCAGAAGCTTATTCGGAGGAAGTTCCATCTTCTGAAGACATCTTACCACCCTTGCCTCTGGATGATGAGGAGCAAGGCTTGGATCCTCTATTACTAGAGGATGAAAATCCAACAGAAATGACTGAAGAAGTGGAAGAGGAGCAAAATCTTTCTCGTCTGGAACAAGAAGAGTCAGAAAAGAAAAGCAAAAAAGGCTTTGTTTTAACCGCTTTGGCGCTTGTATCAGTGATTATCTGTGTCAGTGCTTATTATGTCTATCGTCAAGTGAATCGCTCGACCAAGGAAATTGAAACTTCTCAATCAACTACAGCCAATCAATCGGATGTGGATGATTTTAATACACTTTATGACGCCTTCTACACAGACAGTAATAAAACGGCTTTGAAAAATAGCCAGTTTGATAAACTAAGTCAACTCAAGACCTTACTTGATAAGCTGGAAGGTAGTCGTGAACATACGCTTGCCAAATCTAAATATGATAGTCTAGCAACGCAAATCAAGGCCATTCAAGATGTCAATGCACAATTTGAAAAACCAGCTATTGTGGATGGTGTGTTGGATACCAATGCCAAAGCCAAATCGGATGCTAAATTTACAGATATTAAAACTGGAAATACGGAGCTTGATAAAGTGCTAGATAAGGCTATCAGCCTTGGTAAGAGCCAGCAAACAAGTACTTCTAGCTCAAGTTCAAGTGAAACTAGTAGCTCAAGCACTAGTCAAACAAGCTCAAATACGACTAGTGAGACAAGCCCAAGTAGTTCAAATGAGACTAGAAGTAGTCGCAGTGAAGTCAATATGGGTCTCTCGAGTGCAGGGGTTGCTGTTCAAAGAAGTGCCAGTCGTGTTGCCTATAATCAGTCTGCTATTGATGATAGTAACAACTCTGCCTGGGATTTTGCGGATGGTGTCTTGGAACAAATTCTAGCTACTTCACGTTCACGTGGCTATATCACTGGAGACCAATATATCCTTGAACGTGTCAATATCGTTAATGGCAATGGTTATTACAACCTCTACAAGCCAGATGGAACCTATCTCTTTACCCTTAACTGTAAGACAGGCTACTTTGTCGGAAATGGCGCTGGTCACGCGGATGACTTGGACTACTAAGCAGTCGTTACAAAATTCTTTCTTTTCAAAAGTAAAAATGATAAAATAAAACAAATGAAACAAGAGGAGTGTCAAATGACAAAAGCTAACTTTGGTGTCGTAGGTATGGCCGTAATGGGTCGTAACCTTGCCCTTAATATTGAATCTCGTGGTTACACAGTTGCTATTTACAACCGTAGTAAAGAAAAAACTGAAGATGTAATTGCTTGCCATCCTGAAAAGAACTTTGTACCAAGCTATGACGTTGAAAGTTTTGTAAACTCAATCGAAAAACCTCGTCGTATCATGCTGATGGTTCAAGCTGGACCTGGTACAGATGCTACTATCCAAGCCCTTCTTCCGCACCTTGACAAGGGTGATATCTTGATTGACGGTGGAAATACTTTCTACAAAGATACCATCCGTCGTAATGAAGAATTGGCAAACTCAGGTATCAACTTTATCGGTACTGGAGTTTCTGGTGGTGAAAAAGGTGCCCTTGAAGGTCCTTCTATCATGCCTGGTGGACAAAAAGAGGCCTACGAATTGGTTGCGGATGTTCTTGAAGAAGTCTCAGCTAAAGCACCAGAAGATGGCAAACCATGTGTGACTTACATCGGCCCTGATGGAGCTGGTCACTATGTGAAAATGGTTCACAATGGTATTGAGTACGGTGATATGCAATTGATCGCAGAAAGCTATGACTTGATGCAACACTTGCTAGGCCTTTCTGCAGAGGATATGGCTGAAATCTTTACTGAGTGGAACAAGGGTGAATTAGACAGCTATTTGATCGAAATCACAGCTGATATCTTGAGCCGTAAAGACGATGAAGGCCAAGATGGACCAATCGTAGACTACATCCTTGATGCTGCAGGTAACAAGGGAACTGGTAAATGGACTAGCCAATCATCTCTTGACCTTGGTGTACCATTGTCACTGATTACTGAGTCAGTGTTTGCACGCTACATTTCAACTTACAAGGAAGAACGTGTACATGCTAGCAAGGTGCTTCCAAAACCAGCTGCCTTCAACTTTGAAGGAGACAAGGCTGAATTGATTGAAAAAATCCGTCAAGCCCTTTACTTCTCAAAAATCATTTCATACGCACAAGGATTTGCTCAATTGCGTGTAGCCTCTAAAGAAAACAACTGGAACTTGCCATTTGCAGATATCGCATCTATCTGGCGTGATGGCTGTATCATCCGTTCTCGTTTCTTGCAAAAGATTACAGATGCTTACAACCGTGATGCAGACCTTGCCAACCTTCTTTTGGATGAATACTTCTTGGATGTTACTGCTAAGTATCAACAAGCAGTGCGTGATATCGTAGCTCTTGCGGTTCAAGCTGGTGTGCCAGTGCCAACTTTCTCAGCAGCTATTACTTACTTTGATAGCTACCGTTCAGCTGACCTTCCAGCTAACTTGATCCAAGCACAACGTGACTACTTTGGTGCTCACACTTACCAACGTAAAGACAAAGAAGGAACCTTCCACTACTCTTGGTATGACGAAAAATAAGTAGGTCAGCCATGGGGAAACGGATTTTATTACTTGAGAAAGAACGAAATCTAGCTCATTTTTTAAGTTTGGAACTCCAGAAAGAGCAGTATCGGGTTGATCTGGTAGAGGAGGGGCAAAAAGCCCTCTCCATGGCTCTTCAGACAGACTATGATTTGATTTTATTGAACGTTAATCTGGGAGATATGATGGCTCAGGATTTTGCAGAAAAATTGAGTCGAACTAAACCTGCCTCAGTCATCATGATTTTAGATCATTGGGAAGACTTGCAAGAAGAGCTGGAAGTTGTTCAGCGTTTTGCAGTTTCATACATCTATAAGCCAGTCCTTATCGAAAATCTGGTAGCGCGTATTTCGGCGATCTTCCGAGGTCGGGACTTCATTGATCAACACTGCAGTCTGATGAAAGTTCCAAGGACCTACCGCAATCTTAGGATAGATGTTGAACATCACACGGTTTATCGTGGTGAAGAGATGATTGCTCTGACCCGCCGTGAGTATGACCTTTTGGCGACACTTATGGGAAGCAAGAAAGTATTGACTCGTGAGCAATTGTTGGAAAGTGTTTGGAAGTATGAAAGTGCGACCGAGACAAATATCGTAGATGTCTATATCCGCTATCTACGGAGCAAGCTTGATGTTAAAGGCCAAAAAAGCTACATTAAAACCGTGCGTGGTGTTGGTTACACCATGCAAGAATAGAAAAGCAGTTGCAGTTGTGTAACTGCTTTTTTGAGGAGTTTTTATATATTGACATGCAGTCGGGTCTTTGCTACAATCGTTTTAGGAGGGTATATAGATGAAAATTTTGAAAAAAATGATGCAAGTTCTACTAGCAGTCTTTTTCTTTGGTTTGCTAGCTACAAATACGGTATTTGCGAATACCACAGGTGGCCGATTTGTTGATAAGGATAATAGAAAATATTATGTAAAAGATGATCATAAAGCAATCTATTGGCATAAAATAGACGGTAAAACCTACTATTTTGGTGATGGAGGAGAGATGGTTGTCGGTTGGCAATACTTAGAAATTCCTGGAACAGGTTATCGTGATAATTTATTCGATAACCAACCAGTTAATGAAATTGGCCTTCAGGAGAAGTGGTACTATTTTGGACAAGATGGTGCTTTGTTAGAACAAACAGATAAACAAGTACTAGAGGCAAAAACGTCTGAAAATACAGGAAAAGTATACGGTGAACAATATCCTCTATCTGCTGAAAAGAGAACTTATTATTTTGATAATAATTATGTTGTAAAGACAGGCTGGATTTATGAAGACGGCAATTGGTATTATTTAAATAAGCTAGGAAATTTTGGCGATGATTCTTACAATCCACTACCAATTGGTGAAGTTGCTAAGGGTTGGACTCAAGATTTTCATGTTACTATTGACATTGATAGAAGCAAACCTGCTCCATGGTACTACCTAGATGCTTCCGGTAAGATGCTTACAGATTGGCAAAAAGTAAACGGAAAATGGTATTATTTTGGCTCCTCTGGTTCTATGGCAACAGGTTGGAAATATGTACGAGGCAAATGGTATTACTTAGATAATAAAAATGGTGATATGAAGACTGGTTGGTATCAAGATGGTTCAACTTGGTACTATTTAGATCCTTCTAATGGAGATATGAAAATAGGTTGGACAAAAGTAAATGGAAAATGGTATTATCTCAATTCAAATGGAGCAATGGTTACAGGTAGTCAAACTATCGATGGTAAAGTTTATAACTTCGCTTCATCTGGTGAGTGGATTTAATGTTGGAGGATATATAAAATGAAGCTTTTGAAAAAAACTATGCAAGCTGGACTAACAGTAATTTTCTTTGGTTTGCTAGCTACGAATACAGTATTTGCAGATAACTCTGAAGGATGGCAGTTTGTCCAAGAAAACGGTAGAACCTATTACAAAAAGGGGGACCTCAAAGAAACCTACTGGCTAGTGATTGATGGTAAGTACTATTATTTTGATTCTCTATCTGGAGAGATGGTTGTCGGCTGGCAATATATCCCGTTTCCATCTAAAGGTAGTACAATTGGTCCTTACCCAAATGGTATCAGATTAGAAGGTTTTCCAAAGTCAGAGTGGTACTACTTCGATAAAAATGGAGTGCTACAAGAGTTTGTTGGTTGGAAAACATTAGAGATTAAAACTAAAGACAGTGTTGGAAGAAAGTACGGGGAAAAACGTGAAGATTCAGAAGATAAAGAAGAGAAGCGTTATTATACGAACTATTACTTTAATCAAAATCATTCTTTAGAGACAGGTTGGCTTTATGATCAGTCTAACTGGTATTATCTAGCTAAGACGGAAATTAATGGAGAAAACTACCTTGGTGGTGAAAGACGTGCGGGGTGGATAAACGATGATTCGACTTGGTACTATTTAGATCCAACAACTGGTATTATGCAAACAGGTTGGCAATATCTAGGTAATAAGTGGTACTACCTCCGTTCCTCAGGAGCAATGGCCACTGGCTGGTATCAGGAAGGTACCACTTGGTATTATTTAGACCAGCCAAATGGCGATATGAAAACAGGTTGGCAAAACCTTGGGAACAAATGGTACTATCTCCGTTCCTCAGGAGCAATGGCAACTGGTTGGTATCAAGATGGTTCAACTTGGTACTACCTAAATGCAGGTAATGGAGACATGAAGACAGGTTGGTTCCAGGTCAATGGCAACTGGTACTATGCTTATAGCTCAGGTGCTTTGGCAGTGAATACGACCGTAGATGGCTATTCTGTCAACTATAATGGCGAATGGGTTCGGTAATGACAGGGCGCTTATAATTATATTAGAACACTCGCTTAATCAAAGAAGTGACTTTGTTGTACTTGACCTGACGATTGGGGAGATTAAAAGCATGTGAAATCTACACATGCTTTTTCGTTAGTTATGAGTGTTGAACGTGACTAACCATTGACAAAAGATAAGAGCAATTAAAATAAGATACAAAAATATCAATGCTAACTGCACCGAAACGCCCGATGCTATGGATAGGGCTAATAGGGAGAGCAGGGACGGGGCGAGAATGTCTACTGTGCTCAGAGCAGAGCCCACCGTTCCCATCTTGTCACTGGGGATATGGGCAAAGACAGCTGCTTGTAGGCGAGGGCTGAGAATGCCGATAATCGTAGAACTGATGAAACTGGTCATGAAAATTACGATATAGGTTTGACAAAGGATACTAGTTATTAGAGCCAATAGGGAAATCTCACAGAAAACCAAGAGGTGCGTGAAACGGATATTTTTAAATAGATTACTGCTGGTCATATTGCCAAGGATAGCTCCACAAGAAATGATGATGGAGAGCAGGGCGAGGAGTTGCCCAATGCTCAGTTGTGCTAGTGTCTGTTGGATGAAGCGGAGGGCAATCAGCCGAGGGGACACATCCAAGATGGCAATCATACTGGTCGTCAGAAACAGTAGTATGACGGTATCTTTTAACCTCAGGAGCACAGCCAGCGACTGTTTAAGATGTTGAAAATATTTCTTAAAACTCAGTGCTGTATGTGACATTTCAATCTTTTTTTCAACCTCATACAAGGTATGTCGAATAACATACAGGCCCAAAAAGGCAATGACAAAAGTCAGAGTGTTGATAAGGGAAATAGTTTGAATACTCATAACATTGATAAGGAATACGCCAGCCAGATTGGCGACAATGCGGACAACCCTCATCAGAGACTGCCTGAACCCCATGGCATCATGCAGGTTGTCCTTAATTACACTGATGTAGAGGGCGTTCATCATGTAGGCAGACAGGTAGCTCAAGGTGTCAGAGATGAGGTTGATGATGACAATCATAATGACTGAAACTAATGAAAAGGGCGACAAGACGAGAAATACTGTCAAAATAGCGTAGAGCAGGATTTTGATTTTGGCAATACAGAGTGCGTGTTTGACTCTATTTTCTTGAAAATCTCCTAAAATCCCGAGAAAGAGTTGCGATAGTAGGGGAACCATCTCTGAAATGGAAATCAGTAAAATCGCTAGCGGAGCGAAATTGTATTGAGCCACATAATTGATAATGGCGAGGTAGAAAATACTGTCGCCGAATGATGAAAAACAGCTGTTTAGCAGCAACTGTCTATATATGTTGTTTGTCCAAAATAATTTCATACTTTTCTCCTTATGTCTGCACATCGAATGGGAATTTATTATTTAATAGACACCAATATACCCCATGCTTCCTATTCCGAAGTCAAACAAATCTGCTTTACCACTATCTCCTTGAAACATCAGTAAACCGTGATCATCTCGTTCAGAACATGCTAAAATTACCTGTTGGATTTTTTTCATCAGTAATTTGTTTTGATTGTAGACAGTGGTTTGTAGTAGGCTAGTTATTCCGTGGCAATATCCTGTCATCATTTTTAGATGATGGTTAAAAACAAATTCTTGATATTTACTAATAATATCTTTGTTTCCGTCACAATCGTACATACAAAGATATAAGATTATTCCGGAAATTCCTTTGCACCAAGAAAGTTGTAAATTTCCTAAATTTTCAGTATTAGAAGTAACTTTTTCTAATAATTTTTTTAATTCAGTATGGAATGTATGGAGATCATTATAGAACATAGAAGGTTCTAAGACTTTAGAATAGGCAAATAAAGCATATGCAATTCCACAATATCCATGAGCAAAGCTATAGTCTAAAATGCTTTCTTTGGCTGTATCTCTTTGTAGGAAATAATGATAAATTTCCCCATATACTATTGTGGATGAAAGTTTTAAGAGTATTGTCATTGGTAAATTGATAGTATTTTATTAATGATAATAGGACATCAGATTTTCCCAATGCAAAGTCTATTTCCTCTAGAGTATCATAATTCTCTATTAATTTCTTAGAGGTGACGTTTGCTAATTGTAGATAGTATTGATTTTTACTGATAGAAAATAAATGTAGGAGTAACCATAGATAGCCTGCATCACCAAATAGCAGTGAGTATTGATATTCATATGTATGTGTCGTTCTAATTGTCACTGCCTTCTTGATGATAGAGAGTATTTTAGAATCCAGTTCTGGGGGGTACAATTTATTTAGAGGAAACAGTAGTCCAGCTATTCCGTGTTGGAATGATAAATTACTTACGAAATTTCCAAATTCTGTTGAAGAAGTGATCCTTCCTTCAGAATTTACAGTTTTATCTAGTAAAAATCGTAGAACACTATTACATTCTGTTTTGTAATCATATTTATGTTCCTCTATTTTTTTAATTTTGACTAAATTATTTGTTTGACTTAAATTTAGTAGACATTGTAACCAAAATAGTTGCTCATCTGTGATCTGACCTTGAGTATGTGATAGTTCTAGTAATTGAATAGGATCCTTTAGTTAGATTCAATCAATCTATAACACAACAACATAATAACACTTTTAGGATAACTTGTCGAATATTATAGTAAAATGAAATAATAACAGGACAAATCGATCAGGACAGTCAAATCGATTTCTAAAAATGTTTTAGAAGTAGAGGTGTACTATTCTAGTTTCAATCTAATATAGTATATATTTTTACATCTTGAATTGTCAAATTAAGTGCATAACTTTCCCGTAGCATACTTCATAAGGCGTTTTTCACTTAAGAAATTTTCGTGGTCGATTATTTAGAACCTCTATTCACAAAAAAATGTTAAACTAGAGTTATGACACGCAAAGCATATGATACTGATTTAAATGATCAAGAATGGGCTAAGATTGAACCCTATTTCTCCAAACACCGCACCTATAAATGGCCGAAACGAGTACTTGTTAATGAGACTTTGTACGTCACTAAAACAGGTTGTCAATGGCGCATGCTCCCTCACGACTTTCCTCTTTACTTAATGGTATGGAGTTTCTTTCATCGTTCTATGACGACAGGTTGGTTCCAGGTCAATGGCAGATGGTACTACGCTTATAGCTCAGGTGCCTTGGCAGTGAATACGACCGTAGATGGCTATTCTGTCAACTATAATGGCGAATGGGTTCAATAATGAAAGAAGCGATTGTGAATGGAAACAATCGCTTTTTTTGTGAAAATATAATAAAATAGATAGGAAAGAATTAATACTTGTATGAAAAATAAGACGTTTTTTCGTCTAGTAAAAGGAAAAAATGACAAAAAAAGTTGGTGTCGGTCAGGCACATAGTAAGATAATTTTAATAGGGGAACATGCGGTCGTTTACGGTTATCCTGCCATTTCCCTGCCTCTTTTGGAGGTGGAGGTGACCTGTAAGGTAGTTTCTGCAGAGAGTCCTTGGCGCCTTTATGAGGAGGATACCTTGTCCATGGCGGTTTATGCCTCACTGGAGTATTTGGATATCACAGAAGCCTGCGTTCGTTGTGAGATTGACTCGGCTATCCCTGAGAAACGGGGGATGGGTTCGTCAGCGGCTATCAGCATAGCGGCCATTCGTGCGGTATTTGACTACTATCAGGCTGATCTGCCTCATGATGTACTAGAAATCTTGGTCAATCGAGCTGAGATGATTGCCCATATGAATCCTAGTGGTTTGGATGCTAAGACCTGTCTCAGTGACCAACCTATTCGCTTTATCAAGAACGTAGGATTTACAGAACTTGAGATGGATTTATCCGCCTATTTGGTGATTGCCGATACGGGTGTTTATGGTCATACTCGTGAAGCCATCCAAGTGGTTCAAAATAAGGGCAAGGATGCCCTACCGTTTTTGCATGCCTTGGGAGAATTAACCCAGCAAGCAGAAGTTGCGATTTCACAAAAAGATGCTGAAGGACTGGGACAAATCCTCAGTCAAGCGCATTTACATTTAAAAGAAATTGGAGTCAGTAGCCCTGAGGCAGACTTTTTGGTTGAAACGACTCTTAGCCATGGTGCTCTGGGTGCCAAGATGAGCGGTGGTGGGCTAGGAGGTTGTATCATAGCCTTGGTAACCAATTTGACACACGCACAAGAACTAGCAGAAAGATTAGAAGAGAAAGGAGCTGTTCAGACATGGATAGAGAGCCTGTAACAGTACGTTCCTACGCAAATATTGCTATTATCAAATATTGGGGAAAGAAAAAAGAAAAAGAGATGGTGCCTGCTACTAGCAGTATTTCTCTAACTTTGGAAAATATGTATACAGAGACGACCTTGTCGCCTTTACCAGCCAATGTAACAGCTGACGAATTTTACATCAATGGTCAGCTACAAAATGAGGTCGAGCATGCCAAGATGAGTAAGATTATTGACCGTTATCGTCCAGCTGGTGAGGGCTTTGTCCGTATCGATACTCAAAACAATATGCCTACGGCAGCGGGCCTGTCCTCAAGTTCTAGTGGTTTGTCCGCCCTGGTCAAGGCTTGTAATGCTTATTTCAAACTTGGATTGGATAGAAGTCAGTTGGCACAGGAAGCCAAATTTGCCTCAGGCTCTTCTTCTCGGAGTTTTTATGGACCACTAGGAGCCTGGGATAAGGATAGTGGAGAAATTTACCCTGTAGAGACAGACTTGAAACTAGCTATGATTATGTTGGTGCTAGAGGACAAGAAAAAACCAATCTCTAGCCGTGACGGGATGAAACTTTGTGTGGAAACCTCGACGACTTTCGACGACTGGGTTCGTCAGTCTGAGAAGGACTATCAGGATATGCTGATTTATCTCAAGGAAAATGATTTTGCCAAGATTGGAGAATTAACGGAGAAAAATGCCCTGGCTATGCATGCTACGACAAAGACTGCTAGTCCAGCCTTTTCTTATCTGACGGATGCCTCTTATGAGGCTATGGCCTTTGTTCGTCAGCTTCGTGAGAAAGGAGAGGCCTGCTACTTTACCATGGATGCTGGTCCCAATGTTAAGGTCTTCTGTCAGGAGAAAGACTTGGAGCATTTGTCAGAAATTTTCGGTCAGCGTTATCGCTTGATTGTGTCAAAAACAAAGGATTTGAGTCAAGATGATTGCTGTTAAAACTTGCGGAAAACTCTATTTGGCAGGTGAATATGCTATTTTAGAGCCAGGGCAGTTAGCTTTGATAAAGGATATTCCCATCTATATGAGGGCTGAGATTGCTTTTTCTGACAGCTACCGTATCTATTCAGATATGTTTGATTTCGCAGTGGACTTAAGGCCCAATCCTGACTACAGCTTGATTCAAGAAACGATTGCTTTGATGGGAGACTTCCTCGCTGTTCGCGGTCAGAATTTAAGACCTTTTTCTCTAGCAATCTATGGCAAAATGGAACGAGAAGGGAAAAAGTTTGGTCTAGGTTCTAGTGGCAGCGTCGTTGTCTTGGTTGTCAAGGCTTTACTGGCTCTCTATAATCTTTCGGTTGATCAGAATCTCTTGTTCAAGCTGACTAGTGCTGTCTTGCTTAAGCGAGGAGACAATGGTTCCATGGGCGACCTTGCCTGTATTGCGGCAGAGGATTTGGTTCTCTACCAGTCATTTGATCGCCAGAAGGTGGCTGCTTGGTTAGAAGAAGAAAACTTGGCGACAGTTCTGGAGCGTGATTGGGGATTTTCAATTTCACAAGTGAAACCAACTTTAGAATGTGATTTCTTAGTGGGATGGACCAAGGAAGTGGCTGTATCGAGTCACATGGTCCAGCAAATCAAGCAAAATATCAATCAAAATTTTTTAACTTCCTCAAAAGAAACGGTGGTTTCTTTGGTCGAAGCCTTGGAACAGGGGAAATCAGAAAAGATTATCGAGCAAGTAGAAGTAGCCAGCAAGCTTTTAGAAGGCTTGAGTACAGATATTTACACGCCTTTGCTTAGACAGTTGAAAGAAGCCAGTCAAGATTTGCAGGCCGTTGCCAAGAGTAGTGGTGCTGGTGGTGGTGACTGTGGCATCGCCCTGAGTTTTGATGCGCAATCAACCAAAACCTTAAAAAATCGTTGGGCCGATCTGGGGATTGAGCTCTTATATCAAGAAAGGATAGGACATGACGACAAATCGTAAGGACGAGCATATCCTCTATGCCCTTGAGCAGAAAAGTTCCTATAATAGCTTTGATGAGGTGGAGCTGATTCATTCTTCCTTGCCTCTTTACAATCTGGATGAAATCGATCTTTCGACAGAGTTTGCTGGTCGAAAGTGGGACTTTCCTTTTTATATCAATGCCATGACTGGTGGAAGTAATAAGGGAAGAGAAATCAATCAAAAGCTGGCTCAGGTGGCGGAAACCTGTGGTATTTTATTTGTAACGGGTTCTTATAGCGCAGCTCTCAAAAATCCAACGGATGATTCTTTTTCTGTCAAGTCTAGTCATCCCAATCTCCTCCTTGGAACCAATATTGGATTGGACAAGCCTGTCGAGTTAGGATTTCAGACTGTAGAAGAGATGAATCCTGTTCTATTGCAAGTGCATGTCAATGTCATGCAGGAATTACTCATGCCCGAGGGAGAAAGGAAGTTTAGAAGCTGGCAATCGCATCTAGCAGATTATAGCAAGCAAATTCCCGTTCCTATTGTCCTCAAGGAAGTGGGCTTTGGAATGGATGCCAAGACAATCGAAAGAGCCTATGAATTCGGTGTTCGTACAGTGGACCTATCGGGTCGTGGTGGCACCAGCTTTGCCTATATCGAAAACCGTCGTAGTGGCCAGCGTGATTACCTCAATCAATGGGGTCAGTCTACCATGCAGGCCCTTCTCAATGCCCAAGAATGGAAAGATAAGGTCGAACTCTTGGTTAGTGGAGGGGTTCGGAATCCGCTGGATATGATTAAGTGCTTGGTTTTTGGTGCTAAGGCTGTGGGATTGTCACGAACCGTTCTGGAATTGGTTGAAACCTACACAGTTGAAGAAGTGATTGGCATTGTCCAAGGCTGGAAAGCAGATCTACGCTTGATTATGTGTTCCCTTAACTGTGCCACCATAGCAGATCTACAAAAAGTAGACTATCTTCTTTATGGAAAATTAAAAGAAGCAAATGATCAGATGAAAAAGGCGTAACCAGCGCCTTTTTTTCCATCCTCAGACTGAGGTGACTTTTTTGAATTGTGATAAAATAGAAGGGAGAGGATGAACCTATGAGAAAATTTAAAATCTTTTTATTTATCGAAGCCTGTCTTCTGACAGGAGCTCTGATTTTGATGGTATCAGAGCATTTTTCGCGTTTTCTGCTGATACTATTCCTCTTTTTGCTTTTGATTCGCTACTACACTGGTAAAGAGGGAAATAATCTTCTTTTAGTAGCGGCAACCATTCTCTTCTTTTTCATCGTTATGCTCAATCCTTTTGTGATTCTAGCTATTTTTGTTGCGGTTATCTATAGCCTCTTTCTTCTTTACCCGATGATGAACCAGGAAAAAGAGCAGACCAATTTGGTTTTTGAAGAGGTCGTGACGGTTAAGAAGGAGAAAAATCGTTGGTTTGGAAATCTTCATCATTTTTCAAGCTACCAGACTTGCCAATTCGATGATATCAATCTCTTTCGCTTCATGGGCAAGGACACTATTCATCTGGAGAGGGTCATCTTAACCAATCATGACAATGTCATTATCCTCAGAAAGATAGTAGGAACGACCAAAATCATCGTACCTGTAGATGTGGAAGTCAGTCTCAGCGTTAACTGTCTCTATGGGGATTTGACTTTTTTCAACCAGCCCAAGCGAGCCCTCCGCAATGAACACTATCATCAAGAAACAAAAGACTATCTCAAGAGTAACAAGAGTGTCAAGATTTTCTTGACCACTATGATTGGTGATGTGGAGGTGGTTAGAGGATGAAAAAACAAGCCTATGTCATTATTGCTCTCACCTCCTTCCTGTTTGTCTTTTTTTTCTCCCACAGCTTGCTGGAAATACTTGATTTTGACTGGTCTATCTTTTTGCACGATGTCGAAAAAACAGAAAAATTTGTCTTTTTATTGTTGGTTTTCAGCATGTCCATAACCTGTCTCTTAGCCCTGTTTTGGCGAGGGATCGAAGAGCTTTCTCTAAGAAAAATGCAGGCTAATCTCAAGCGTTTATTGGCAGGGCAAGAAGTGGTTCAGGTTGCAGATCCAGATTTGGATGCCAGTTTCAAGTCCTTATCAGGTAAACTTAACCTTTTGACAGAAGCTCTTCAAAAAGCTGAAAATCATAGCCTTGCTCAGGAAGAGGAAATCATCGAGAAAGAACGGAAGCGAATTGCTCGGGATTTGCACGATACAGTCAGTCAGGAGTTGTTTGCGGCCCACATGATTTTATCGGGTATCAGTCAGCAGGCTTTGAAATTGGATAGAGAAAAGATGCAGATCCAGTTGCAGAGTGTCACAGCTATTTTAGAAACTGCCCAGAAGGATTTGCGGGTTTTGCTCTTGCATTTGCGACCAGTTGAACTGGAGCAGAAGAGCTTGATAGAAGGGATTCAAATTCTCTTAAAAGAGCTTGAGGACAAGAGTGATCTTAGGGTTAGTCTCAAGCAGAATATGACGAAATTGCCTAAGAAAATCGAGGAGCATATCTTCCGTATCCTGCAAGAGTTGATTAGCAATACCCTCCGCCATGCCCAGGCATCTTGCCTAGATGTCTACCTCTATCAGACAGATGTTGAATTGCAACTGAAGGTGGTGGACAATGGGATTGGTTTCCGGTTAGGAAGCTTAGACGACTTGAGTTATGGACTGCGAAATATCAAGGAGAGGGTTGAAGATATGGCTGGAACAGTTCAACTCTTGACAGCTCCCAAGCAAGGGCTGGCAGTTGATATCCGTATTCCCCTGTTAGATAAGGAATGATAAAGGAGTAAAGATGAAAATTTTACTAGTAGATGACCATGAAATGGTCCGTTTGGGTTTGAAAAGCTACTTTGACCTCCAAGACGATGTAGAAGTTGTGGGTGAGGCGTCCAACGGGTCTCAAGGGATTGACTTGGCCTTGGAACTGCGTCCAGATGTCATTGTCATGGATATTGTCATGCCTGAGATGAATGGGATTGACGCGACCTTAGCAATCCTTAAAGAATGGCCTGAAGCCAAGATTTTGATTGTGACCTCTTATTTGGACAATGAAAAAATCATGCCAGTCTTAGATGCTGGTGCCAAAGGCTATATGCTCAAGACTTCTAGTGCAGATGAATTGCTTCATGCCGTCAGTAAGGTAGCTGCTGGCGAGCTGGCCATTGAGCAAGAGGTTAGCAAGAAGGTTGAATACCACCGCAATCATATGGAACTTCATGAAGAATTGACTGCGCGTGAGCGAGATGTTCTCCAACTCATCGCCAAGGGCTACGAAAATCAGCGCATCGCAGATGACCTCTTTATCTCTCTCAAGACGGTCAAGACCCACGTGTCCAACATTCTTGCCAAACTTGAAGTCAGCGATCGTACCCAGGCGGCTGTCTATGCCTTTCAGCACCATTTGGTGGGGCAAGATGAGTTTTAGATGAGTTTAGCAGATTTACTTGAGGAGCTAGAAGCAGCAAAAGACTCTAAAAAAGCAAGGTCCATGGAAGCCTATATGCGCCATCAATTTTCTTTTCTAGGTATTGCGGTGCCTGAAAGAAATAAACTCTATAAAAATATTTACTAGAAGCGAAAAAAACAAAGATTATCGATTGGGATTTTGCAGACACTTGCTGGGAAAAGGAGCCTAGAAAATACCAATATGTGGCTGCTAACTATTTGAAAGCAATGCAGTCTTATCTAAAGGAAACCGATTTGCCTAAGCTAGAGCAGTTAGTCGTGACAAAATCCTGGTGGGACACGGTAGATATCCTAGATCGAGTAGTAGGGAGTTTGGTGTATGAACACCCTGAACTAGAAGAAATAATCTTAATACTCTTCGAAAATCTCTTCAAACCACGTCAGCTCTATCTGCAACCTCAAAACAGTGTTTTGAGCAATCTGCGGCTAGCTTCCTAGTTTGCTCTTTGATTTTTATTGAGTATAAAATGGAGCCTATCAGATAATATCTGGCTGAGACGTGTCGCTATTGACCACCAGTTGTTAAGAAAAGAGAAGACCAATACTCAATTAATGGAAAAGATTCTACTTCATAACTTGAACCAAACAGAATTTTTTATCAATAAAGCCATTGGCTGGACTCTGCGAGACTACTCCAAAACGAATCCCACTTGGGTAACATGCTTTATTGAGAAAAACAAGGAAAGAATGGCTGAACTTAGTATCAAAGAAGCAAGTAAGTACCTCTAGCGTGATTGAAAAGCGCAGTCATTAATTGAAAAGTTTACCTGTTTATGTGATAATGGAGGGTATTTAAAGAAGGTGGTAGATTTCTTGATTCTATAGTAGATTAAGAAATTTAGAATAGTACGCTATAATTACATTAGGAGGATACAATAATGAAGAAAACTGTTTATAAAAAATTGGGTATTTCAATTATTGCGAGTACTTTATTGGCTAGCCAGTTATCGACAGTATCTGCTTTGAGTGTTATTTCTAGTACAGGTGAAGAATATGAGGTAAGTGAGACATTACAAGATAGTCCAGGAACTAATAATTTTTCACTTCCCAATGTTTCACCGACTTATGGTCAATATTATACAAATCAGTCAGAAGTCATTATTGGTAAAAATGATTTAGTTAAGGTAAAAAATACTTTACAATATCCTTATTCTACATCAGCTTATGTAGAGTCAGAATTTCGTGGTGTGAAAAATGGTAAAGATGTAACTTATCGAGGGAGTGCCAATTTTATAAAGGATAATGTCCTTATTACTGCTGCTCATAATATTTATAAACATGAGTTTGGTAAAGATGCAGAAGAACTATATGTTACTCCTGCTCGTACTCCAAATAGTGTGCCGTTTGGTCGGATAAAAGTAAAAGAAGTTCGTTATTTGAAGGAATTTAGAAATTTAAATTCTAAGGATGCAAGGGAATATGACTTGGCTTTATTAATTCTAGAAGAGCCCATTGGTGCAAAATTAGGGACTTTGGGTCTTCCTACTAGTCAAAAAAATTTGACAGGAATAACTGTGACTATCACAGGCTATCCATCATATAATTTTAAAATTCATCAAATGTATACAGATAAAAAACAAGTTTTAAGTGATGATGGCATGTTCTTGGACTACCAAGTTGATACTTTAGAGGGGGCTAGTGGATCTACAGTTTATGATGCTAGTAACCGCGTAGTAGGAGTGCATACTTTAGGAGATGGAGCTAATCAAATTAACAGTGCAGTTAAATTAAATGAACGAAATTTGCCATTTATTTATTCGGTTCTTAAAGGTTACTCTCTTGAAGGATGGTGAATGGGTTAGGTAATGAAGGCTAATTGTAAACTGTGATGGATACTTAACTTTGTATAATAGGTGGATAAAAGTCTTTAAAATAGGAAAAAACGCATATTATTAGGTGTTTAAAAACCTTGATAATATGCGTTTTATAATGGAAAGATTTCTTCAATTTCGTCTTGTATAGTAGATTGAAACTATAATAGTACACCTCTACTTCTAAAACATTGTTAGAAATTGATTTGACTGTCCTGATCGATTTGTCCTGTTCTTATTTCGTTTTACTATAATGTAATCGTCCAATAACGAAGTGTTTTTGGATAGTCCGAAAAGTTTAGCTTCATATAGAGTAATTGGTATTAGTGATAGAGTGTTAGAAATTTTAAAAGAATATCTTCTTTTAGAAGAAGGTGATTATATATTTACAAATAATGGTTCTCCCTTAATGATAACTTGTTTCAATTACTTTTTGAAAAACAGGTTTAGGAAAAGTGAAATTAAGAAAGATGATTTTGTATTGACTGCTCATGTTTTTAGATATTCGCATATAAGTTTGCTTGCTGAATTGGAAGTACCTATAACAGCGATAATGGATCGTGTAGATTATACTAATGAAACAAAGATTTTAAGTGTTTATACTCATGTTACTGAGAAGATGAAGTCAAATATAACTTAAAAATTAGATAAATTAGTTTTGGAAAATGACTAACCAAAAGATATCCAAAGTAGTCTAAAATTGTCTATACTTTATGAGTGTTTTAGTTAGGAAAAAGGCTTGTTGTCTATAATTGTCTGCATTAGTCTAGATTTTATTTATAGAAAATGTTATAATAGACTGTATTTAAAAAATTTTAAGGAGAAATGACAGAATGTCTGTATCATTTGAAAACAAAGAAACAAACCGTGGTGTCTTGACTTTCACTATCTCTCAAGACCAAATCAAACCAGAATTGGACCGTGTCTTCAAGTCAGTGAAGAAATCTCTTAATGTTCCAGGTTTCCGTAAAGGTCACCTTCCACGTCCTATCTTCGATAAAAAATTTGGTGAAGAATCACTTTACCAAGACGTTATGAACGCTCTTTTGCCAAACGCTTATGAAGCAGCTGTAAAAGAAGCTGGTCTTGAAGTGGTTGCCCAACCAAAAATTGACGTAACTTCAATGGAAAAAGGTCAAGACTGGGTTATCGCTGCTGAAGTTGTTACAAAACCTGAAGTAAAATTGGGTGACTACAAAAACCTTGAAGTATCAGTTGATGTAGAAAAAGAAGTAACTGACGCTGATGTCGAAGAGCGTATCGAACGCGAACGCAACAACCTGGCTGAATTGGTTATCAAGGAAGCTGCTGCTGAAGACGGCGACACTGTTGTGATCGACTTCGTTGGTTCTATCGACGGTGTTGAATTTGACGGTGGAAAAGGTGAAAACTTCTCACTTGGACTTGGTTCAGGTCAATTCATCCCTGGTTTCGAAGACCAATTGGTAGGTCACTCAGCTGGCGAAACCGTTGATGTTATCGTAACATTCCCAGAAGACTACCAAGCAGAAGACCTTGCAGGTAAAGAAGCTAAATTCGTGACAACTATCCACGAAGTAAAAGCTAAAGAAGTTCCAGCTCTTGACGATGAACTTGCAAAAGACATTGATGAAGAAGTTGAAACACTTGCTGACTTGAAAGAAAAATACCGCAAAGAATTGGCTGCTGCTAAAGAAGAAGCTTACAAAGATGCAGTTGAAGGTGCAGCAATTGATACAGCTGTAGAAAATGCTGAAATCGTAGAACTTCCAGAAGAAATGATCCACGAAGAAGTTCACCGTTCAGTAAATGAATTCCTTGGGAACTTGCAACGTCAAGGGATCAACCCTGACATGTACTTCCAAATTACTGGAACTACTCAAGAAGACCTTCACAACCAATACCAAGCAGAAGCTGAGTCACGTACTAAGACTAACCTTGTTATCGAAGCAGTTGCCAAAGCTGAAGGATTTGATGCTTCAGAAGAAGAAATCCAAAAAGAAGTTGAGCAATTGGCAGCAGACTACAACATGGAAGTTGCACAAGTTCAAAACTTGCTTTCAGCTGACATGTTGAAACATGATATCACAATCAAAAAAGCTGTTGAATTGATTACAAGCACAGCAACAGTAAAATAATCTTAATAAACAGAAAACCCACCAATTCAGGTGGGTTTTCTGATGCACTATTTTCCAAAAATCTCTTTGAGGTCTGTGTCTGTAATCCCAATCATGGCTGGGATGCGGTCCCAGTTTTCTTCGGTTAGGATGTAGGATTGTTCAGAGGCACTTGATGTGACTGTTTCAGAGACAGCTTGTTGCTTTTCTTCAACATTCTTCAGTAGATCACTGAAGCGTTCAACCAGATAGGTTTTTCGGGCAGTTCCGATGTGTTGGGTAGCATGGTCGAAGGCTTGTAATTCGCCTAGTAAGATGAGTTTGCTTTTGGCACGTGTAATGGCTGTGTAGATGAGATTTCGCTCCAGCATACGTCGGCTAGCACTAGTAATCGGTAGGATGACAACTGGGAACTCACTTCCCTGAGACTTATGAATACTCATGGCATAGGCCAAGCGAATCTTGTACCATTCGTTACGGGGGTAAGAGACTTCATTACCATCAAAATCAATGACAATCTCGTCTTGTTTCGATTCGGTGTATTTACCAGGAATCAGGTCTGTGATAGCTCCTAAATCCCCATTAAAGACATTGATTTCAGTATCGTTAACCAAATGAATGACCTTGTCTCCCTTACGATAGTGGCACTGAGGAGCTTCAAAACTGAGTTGATCTTTTTGTGGGGGATTGAGCAGGTCTTGCATGAGCTGATTGATAGCATCAATCCCTGCCGTCCCTCGGTACATAGGAGCCAGAACTTGGATATCACGGGCAGGAATACCATTTCTGAGGGCGGCACCTAAGATTTTTTCAATGGTGGCAGGAATATGGCCACTAGCAATTTCAAAGTAGGAACGGTCAGCTTTTTTTTGGGTGAAATCAGCTGGCAAGATGCCCTGTCGAATCTGACTAGCTAGGGTGACGATGGTTGATTCTTCGCTTTGTCGATAAATTTTTTCCAAGCGAGTCTGAGGAATCAAAGGAATATGAAGCAGATCCGCTAGAACCTGTCCAGGACTGACAGAAGGTAGCTGATCACTGTCACCTACGATGAGGATCTTACTGTTAGAAGAGATATTGGAGAAGAGTTGATTGGCCAGCCAAGTATCCACCATAGAGAATTCATCCACGATGATAAAGTCAGTATCTAGGTAATCTTCCAGATGACTGGTATCATCGTCACCTGTCATTCCCAAGTGGCGGTGTATGGTCGCGCTAGGCAAGCCTGTCAATTCATTCATGCGACGAGCGGCTCGTCCAGTTGGAGCAGCAAGAAGAATGGGCAGGTTGCTTTTCTTCCTGAGGTCAAGTCCCTCTAACAGGGCGTAAACAGCGATGATCCCATTGATAACAGTTGTCTTACCAGTACCAGGTCCACCTGTCAGGATAAAGACCTTATTCTGGATAGCATCACAGATAGCCTGTTTTTGAATGTTATCATACTCAATTCCCAGCTCTTCCTCGATAGTAGTGATATGTTTTTGAATGGTTTCTAAATCATGACTCTTCTGTTTTCCTTTTTCAAGGATACGAACCAAGTGACTGCGGATGCCTTCCTCAGCGAAAAAGAGGCTGTTGTCAAAGATCTTGGTATCAATCTGCTGAACCTTGTCTTCTTCGATCAGGTAGGAGAGCTCTTGGGCAACTTGGCTGGGGTCTAGTTCCACGGGACGGGAAGACTCAAGGAGAGTAAGGGTTTGTTCCAGCAAATCCCGTACTTCAACATAGGTGTCCCCTGTTTCCATACAGGCCTGAAAAAGACTGTGAACTAGACCGGCGCGGAAGCGTTCAGGAGCCTGACTTTCGATGCCTAGTTCCTCAGCTAGTTGGTCAGCAATGGTAAAGCCCAAACCCTTGATATCCTCAACCAGCTGGTAGGGATAATTTTCAACCACATCAAGGGTTTCTTCCTTGTAAAAGTCTTGAATCTGAAAGGCTAGTTTGTTGGGAATGCCGTAGTTGGCTAGTTTGGCCAAAATCATCTCCGTTCCGTAGTTGAGACGGAGAGTGGAGACGAAAGCCTCGCGATTTTTGGCAGAGAGTCCTACGATGCCTTCTAACTTTTCTGGGTGTTGCAAAATTTCGTCAATGGTATTTTCGCCATAGGTATCCACGATTTTCTGAGCTGTCTTGAGACCAATCCCCTTGAAATGGCTACTTGAAAAGTACTTGACCAAGCCCTTACTAGTTGGTTTTGCGCGATCATAACGACTGATTTGCAGTTGTTCTCCATACTTGGAGTGCTGGACAATTTGCCCCCAAAAAGTATAGTCTTCGCCCTCAATTACATCAGCCATGGTTCCTGTGACAATGATTTCAAAATCATCAAAATCCTCTGCGTCCGTATCGTCGATTTCTAGGAGGAGGATGCGATAAAAATTGCTGGGATTTTCAAAAATAATCCGTTCAATAGTTCCTGAAAAATAAACTTCCATAAAATTCCTTTGCATGAATAGGTGAGAGTTGAGGTGTTTCTGTTCTGGTAAGTTTAGATAGTTACCAATCATTTTCTCACGATAGAAGAAGAGGCTGAGATTGGTGATTCTCGGCCTCTTAGGTCTCTTAAAATGTTCCGATACGGGTGATTGGCCAGAAGCGGAATTTAGCTTCCCCTGTGATATCTTTTGCTTTGAAGGTACCTACGTGGCGGCTGTCGCTCGAAACCAAGCGGTCATCTCCGAGGAGAAGGTATTCTCCTTCTGGAACAGTAAAGCTAAAGTTGGTGTTGTAGTTGACATCAACTGTGAAGGCTTGGGCTTTTTGAGCGATACTTCTAAAGAAAGTTCCTTTATTTCCTTCAAAGCCCTTGCCTGAGTAAGTGCTTTGGAGTTTGTCATCCTTGAAGCGTTTGATATAGTCTGCTAGATAAGGCTCGTCCGTTTCTTTGTCATTGATGTAGAGTTTATCATTTTCGTAACGAATGGTGTCGCCAGGCATTCCAATCACGCGCTTGACGATGTCCTTATTGCCATCTTCCTCATGGGCCACCACGATATCAAAACGGTCAATAGGAAGGTGTTTTACAACGAAGAGAATTTCGCCATCCGCTAGGGTCGGATCCATGGAATGTCCTTCTACGCGAACATTGCTCCAAAAAAAGATACGACTTAAAGCTAGTAATGACAGAATTAGGAGAAACAGTCCCCACTCTTTCAAGAAATTTTTAAATGAATTCATAACTTACCTTTCTAAGCGTTTTTTCGCTTTTTCAGTGTTTTTAAAGTGCAATTTGGCGCAGAAGTTGAGTCCCTGCATACCATAGGCTTGCAAAATCTGGCTAGCCACCTTGTCAGAAGCCGTTCCAGCTCCACTTGGAAGCTGATAACCCAGTTCTCGTCCCAAATTTTCAAGATTTTCCAGAAAGAGATCACGCGCAATGACAGAAGAAACTGCGACAGCCAAGTATTTGCCCTCAGCCTTTTCTTCTAAGCTGATAGGATTGCTGAAACGATTGGTCTCTTGTGCCAAGTACTTGTCATAATTTTTAGCACTGGTAAAGGCATCAATCACAATTTTCTCAGGCTGAACACCTTTTTGAAGGAGGAGATAGATAGCCTGATTATGGAGGGCAACCTTAACCGAAACAGCATTGTAGCGGTTTCCGATGACCTCGTTGTACTTGCTGGGTGAGAGAAGGAGTGCCTGGTGCTGGATTTTTTCCTTGAGAATAGGAGCAATCTGACGGATCTTTTGGTCGGTCAGAGTCTTAGAATCCCCCACACCGAGTTTTCGTAAAAAGTCGTGCTGGTCAGGTGTGACAAAGGCAGCCACAACTGCAAGCCCACCAAAGTAGGAACCATTTCCCACCTCATCTGTCCCAATTAAAGGAAGATTTTGTCCGCTGGTTTGCTCTACAGCTTGATAGCCAAAGAAACTGGCGTATTTTTCAGCCCCTTCACCCTGAAGCAAGATTTTTCCAGAAGTATAGATAGAAACCGTTGCTTGAGGTAGTTTCAAAAAGTAGCGGATATAGGGATTCTTGCTAGGAGCCAGACTGGTTTGATAGTGTTCAAGAAAAGCCTGAATATCCTTTTCGCTTGGTGTGAGTGTGATACTTGCCATAGTTTCTATTGTACCACAAAAGCAGTAAAATTTGTAAAAACTGACAAAATTAGCGAATTTTGGTATAATATCGTGAGGTGAATTTTATGGCAAATCTAAATCGATTCAAATTTACATTCGGGAAAAAATCGTTAACCTTGACAAGCGAACATGATAACCTTTTTATGGAGGAAATCGCTAAGGTTGCGACAGAAAAATACCAAGCAATTAAAGAACAAATGCCTAGCGCAGATGATGAAACAATCGCTCTTTTGTTGGCAGTCAACTGTTTATCAACTCAGCTCAGCCGTGAGATTGAATTTGACGATAAGGAGCAAGAGCTAGAAGAACTCCGTCACAAGCTTGTGACTTGTAAGCAAGAACAGAGCAAGATTGAGGATTCCTTATGATTTCATTCCTTCTTCTATTGGTCTTGGTTTGGGGATTTTATATCGGCTATCGGAGAGGCCTGCTCTTACAGGTTTATTACCTGATTTCAGCCATGGCATCGGCTTTTATGGCTGGCCAGTTTTATAAGGGGCTTGGAGAGCAATTCCATTTATTGCTCCCTTATGCAAATTCGCAGGAAGGTCAGGGGACTTTCTTTTTCCCATCGGATCAACTCTTTCAGCTGGATAAGGTCTTTTATGCAGGCATCGGCTACTTGCTTGTATTTGGGATTGTCTATAGCATTGGTCGTTTGCTTGGTCTTCTCTTACACTTGATTCCTAGCAAAAAACTGGGTGGTAAGTTGTTCCAAGTTTCAGCAGGTATCTTGTCCATGTTGGTGACCTTATTTGTCTTGCAAATGGCCTTGACAATCTTGGCGACCATCCCCATGGCAGTTATACAAAATCCTCTTGAAAAGAGTATCGTCGCAAAACACATCATCCAGAGCATACCGATAACAACCAGTTGGCTCAAACAAATCTGGGTGACAAATTTAATCGGATAAAAAGGGCAGGAGTTTTCCTAGCCCTTTGTTTACAGATTTGACTCGAATCTATCAGAATGTAAAAAGCTACCACACCTAGACATTCAAAGACAAGGAAATAAAGATGAATAAGAAAATATTAGAAACATTAGAGTTCGATAAGGTCAAGGCCTTGTTTGAGCCTCATTTGTTGACCGAGCAGGGCTTGGAGCAATTGAGACAACTGGCTCCGACTGCCAAAGCAGATAAAATCAAACAGGCTTTTGCTGAGATGAAGGAAATGCAGGCTCTTTTCGTCGAGCAACCGCATTTTACTATTCTCTCAACTAAGGAAATTGCAGGAGTCTGCAAGAGGTTGGAGATGGGAGCGGATCTCAATATCGAGGAGTTCCTACTCTTGAAACGCGTGCTTCTTGCCAGCCGAGAACTTCAAAGTTTTTACGCCAATCTGGAAAATGTCAGCTTGGAAGAATTAGCCCTTTGGTTTGAGAAATTACATGATTTTCCGCAATTACAAGGAAATCTTCAGGCCTTTAATGATGCGGGTTTCATTGAAAATTTTGCCAGTGAAGAATTGGCGCGAATCCGTCGAAAAATACATGATAGCGAGAGTCAGGTACGCGATGTTTTACAAGACTTGCTCAAGCAAAAAGCGCAGATGTTGACAGAAGGAATTGTTGCTAGCAGAAATGGCCGTCAGGTTTTACCAGTCAAAAACACCTACCGCAATAAGATTGCAGGTGTCGTTCATGATATTTCTGCTAGTGGAAACACCGTCTATATCGAACCACGTGAGGTAGTCAAACTGAGCGAAGAAATTGCTAGTCTGCGAGCAGATGAGCGCTATGAAATGCTTCGCATTCTCCAAGAAATTTCTGAGCGTGTCCGCCCTCATGCGACTGAGATTGCTAATGACGCTTGGATTATCGGTCATCTGGACTTGATTCGTGCCAAGGTTCGATTTATCCAAGAAAGACAAGCAGTCGTGCCTCAGCTGTCAGAAAATCAAGAGATTCAACTGCTCCATGTCTGCCATCCTTTGGTCAAAAATGCCGTCGCAAATGATGTCCATTTTGGTCAAGATTTAACAGCTATTGTCATTACAGGTCCCAATACAGGTGGGAAGACCATCATGCTCAAAACTCTGGGCTTGACACAGGTCATGGCCCAGTCAGGATTGCCGATTTTAGCAGACAGGGGAAGTCGTGTTGGTATTTTTGAAGAAATCTTTGCTGATATTGGAGATGAGCAGTCTATTGAGCAGAGCTTGTCTACCTTCTCTAGCCATATGACCAATATCGTGGATATTCTTGGCAAGGTCAACCAACATTCACTCTTACTTTTGGATGAGTTGGGGGCTGGTACTGATCCCCAAGAGGGAGCAGCCCTTGCCATGGCTATTCTGGAGGACCTTCGCCTGCGTCAAATCAAGACCATGGCGACGACCCACTATCCAGAACTCAAGGCCTACGGTATTGAGACAGCCTTTGTGCAAAATGCCAGTATGGAGTTTGATACTGCAACTCTTCGCCCGACCTATCGCTTTATGCAGGGTGTTCCTGGCCGAAGTAATGCCTTTGAAATTGCCAAACGTCTAGGCCTATCTGAAGTTATCGTAGGAGATGCCAGTCAGCAGATCGATCAGGACAATGACGTCAATCGTATCATTGAGCAATTAGAAGAGCAGACGCTGGAAAGCCGCAAACGCTTGGACAATATCCGTGAGGTGGAGCAAGAAAATCTCAAGATGAACCGTGCGCTAAAAAAACTCTACAACGAGCTTAATCGTGAAAAGGAAACCGAGCTTAACAAGGCGCGTGAACAGGCTGCTGAGATTGTGGATATGGCCCTAAGTGAAAGTGACCAGATTCTCAAAAATCTCCACAGTAAATCCCAACTCAAGCCCCACGAAATCATTGAAGCCAAGGCCAAGTTGAAAAAATTGGCTCCTGAAAAAGTGGACTTGTCTAAAAACAAGGTCCTTCAAAAGGCCAAGAAAAAACGAGCTCCAAAGGTGGGAGATGATATCGTGGTTCTCAGTTATGGTCAGCGTGGTACCTTGACCAGTCAACTCAAGGACGGCCGCTGGGAAGCCCAAGTTGGCTTGATTAAGATGACCTTGGAAGAGAAAGAGTTTGATCTTGTTCAAGCCCAGCAAGAAAAACCAGTCAAGAAGAAGCAGGTCAATGTTGTGAAACGAACTTCTGGGCGAGGACCTCAAGCTAGACTGGATCTTCGAGGCAAGCGCTATGAAGAAGCCATGAATGAGCTAGATATCTTCATCGACCAAGCCTTGCTTAACAATATGGCTCAAGTTGATATCATCCATGGTATCGGAACAGGAGTCATCCGTGAAGGAGTTACCAAATACTTGCAAAGAAACAAACATGTCAAGAGTTTCGGCTATGCCCCACAAAATGCTGGAGGCAGTGGTGCGACTATTGTCACTTTTAAAGGATAGCAGTATTCTGGACTTTATAAAGTAAAAACTGTTGAACTAATTTTTACTAATAAACACATTGACAAAAGCCAACATTTTTTGTAAAATTAGAATCAATTAAATACCAACACCGAATGAAGTTTAATAGAAGTGGGGAATCGTTTGATTTTCCATGACTGTAAATGGACGGAACTCTGGAGAGACCGTAAAGGCACCGAAGGGGCAAGGCAGGCAACTGCTCAAACTCTCAGGTAAAAGGACAGAGCTAGGATAGACCGCTTTTTAGCATTTATCTAAGCATTCCAGAGTACATGTATCTTGCATGTGCTCTTTCTTTTGGGGTTGAAACGATAGGAGAAGGAAATGTTAGAATTGCTTAAATCAATCGATGCTTTTGCTTGGGGACCGCCCCTCTTGATTTTATTGGTCGGAACAGGGATTTACCTAACTATTCGGCTAGGACTCTTGCAGGTTTTGCGTCTGCCCAAGGCTTTTCAGCTTATTTTTATCCAGGATAAGGGACATGGTGATGTATCCAGTTTTGCAGCTCTGTGTACAGCCTTGGCATCAACTGTTGGAACAGGAAATATCATAGGAGTTGCGACGGCTATCAAGGTTGGTGGACCAGGAGCTCTATTTTGGATGTGGATGGCGGCTTTCTTTGGAATGGCTACCAAGTATGCGGAAGGACTCTTGGCCATCAAATACCGCACCAAGGACGACCATGGTGCAGTAGCGGGAGGTCCCATGCATTATATCCTTCTAGGGATGGGAGAAAAGTGGCGACCACTTGCTGTTTTGTTTGCAGTAGCAGGAGTATTGGTTGCTCTCTTGGGAATCGGAACCTTCACCCAAGTCAACTCGATTGCAGAATCTATCCAAAATACAACGACGATTTCGCCAGCCATCACAGCTCTCGTCTTGTCTGTCTTTGTAGCGATTGCAGTCTTTGGTGGACTCAAGTCTATTTCTAAGGTTTCAACTACTGTTGTTCCTTTTATGGCCATCATTTATATCTTAGGAACTCTTACAGTTATTTTCTTTAATATTGGAAAAATCCCTGGCACAATCGCTTTAGTCTTTACCTCAGCTTTTAGTCCCCTTGCTGCGGTAGGTGGATTTGCTGGTGCTAGCGTTCGGATGGCTATTCAAAATGGTGTGGCGCGTGGTGTGTTCTCAAACGAATCTGGTCTGGGTTCTGCTCCTATTGCAGCTGCCAAGACAAATGAACCAGTAGAGCAAGGTTTGATTTCCATGACAGGAACCTTTATTGATACCCTCATCATTTGTACTCTAACTGGTTTGACCATCTTGGTAACTGGAGTTTGGAGTGGTGACTTGAATGGGGTTGCCTTGACTCAGTCAGCTTTCTCAACAGTCTTTTCACACTTTGGGCCTGCCCTCTTGACCATCTTCCTTGTACTTTTTGCCTTTACAACGATTCTAGGTTGGAACTATTACGGAGAACGCTGTTTTGAGTTCCTCTTTGGGGTTCGCTTTATCTGGCTCTACCGTGTGGTTTTTGTGCTCATGGTCTTGTTAGGAGGATTTATCGAGTTGGATATGGTCTGGATTATCGCAGATATCGTTAACGCCTTGATGGCTCTGCCAAACTTGATTGCCCTCTTGGTCTTGTCGCCAGTCGTTATTGCTGAAACTAAAAAGTATTTTGACAAATAATGGAATCACACAGCTCGTGTGATTTTTTTGCCTATAAATAATTTTTATCAGCCTGATATATAATATATATTATGCAAGTGATTGGAAGTGTGATAAACTAATATAACAACGAAAATCTTATGAGAGAATAAAGCTTTATCTTAGATAAACTTAGGAATCAGGATTTTATAAGATTTTCCAATAATATTAGTGTCAATAATAAGAAAAGAGGTATCTTATGACAACATTTACTATCCATACAGTAGAGTCAGCACCAGCAGAAGTGAAAGAAATTCTTGAAACAGTAGAAAAAGACAACAATGGCTATATTCCCAACCTAATCGGTCTCTTGGCCAATGCCCCGACTGTTTTAGAAGCCTACCAAATTGTCTCATCTATCCACCGTCGCAACAGCCTGACACCCGTTGAGCGTGAAGTGGTGCAAATCACGGCAGCCGTGACCAATGGTTGTGCCTTCTGTGTCGCAGGTCACACAGCCTTTTCCATCAAACAAATCCAGATGAATGATGACTTGATTCAAGCTCTTCGCAATCGTACTCCAATTGAAACAGATCCTAAATTGGATACCCTAGCTAAGTTTACCTTGGCAGTTATCAATACCAAGGGTCGTGTAGGAGATGAAGCCTTGTCTGAGTTTTTAGAAGCTGGCTACACTCAACAAAATGCCTTGGATGTGGTTTTTGGTGTCAGCCTAGCAATCCTCTGTAACTATGCCAACAACTTAGCTAATACACCAATTAATCCAGAATTGCAACCTTATGCCTAATTCATATCTGAGTAAAATGAAGTCTGAAATAAGCGGACTTCGTTTTTTTAAATCCTCATTTAAGCGCTTTTATGTTATACTGAAACTAACATGATTATTGGAGGTTAGGATGAAAAAACTCCCCTTAGTATTTTCAGGTTGTTTGCTAGGTTTGGCAGGAGCTGGAAATCTTATTTTAGATACGTTGCCGGTTCTATCCCATCTTTTTAGTCTGACTGGTTTGGTTTTATGGATTTACTTTCTAATTCTGCATCTCTTTAATTGGAAAGAAACCAAGCAAGAATTGACCAAGCCCCCTCTTTTGTCAGGAATGGCAACCTTTCCTATGGCTGGGATGATTTTATCGACCTATGTCTTTCGCGTATTCTCTTATCTTCCTTTGGTAGCACAAGGGATTTGGTGGTTTTCATTTCTCTTGGATTTGACCTTGATTGCTGGTTTTACCATCAAGTTTGCTTGTCCAGGGCGGAGGGTTCATGCCACTCCAAGCTGGACGGTTCTCTATGTGGGGATAGCAGTGGCTGCCTTGACCTATCCTCTGGTAGGTATTATCGAAATTGCCTATGCGACCTTGAGTTTTGGTTTTCTCTTGACCTTCTATCTCTATCCCCTTATTTATAGCGATTTAAAGAAACATCCACTCCCACTAGCCTTGCTTGGACAAGAAGGAATCTACTGTGCTCCTTTCTCTCTACTCTTGGCTTCTCTAGTTCGAGTAGGAGGAACCAGCCTGCCGACTTGGGTCTTGATTGTCATGATTTTGGCTTCTCAATCCTTCTTTTTCTTTGTTTTAACTCGTCTGCCCAACATTTTAAAACAAGGTTTTCAACCAGCCTTCTCAGCCCTCACCTTCCCAACCATTATCACAGCGACCTCGCTCAAGATGACTCAGGGAATTTTGAAACTTCCATTTCTGGATTACCTGGTATTGGCTGAAACCATTATATGCCTAACTATTTTATTCTTTGTACTAGGTGCTTATCTGATTTGGTTACGAAAAAAGGTCTAGCTAGAAATAGCTAAACCTTATTTTTTATGGTTTGATGACTTCAGCTCCACCCATGTATGGACGAAGTGCTTCTGGGATGGTCACAGAACCATCTTCATTTTGGTAATTTTCAAGAATTGCAGCCACTGTACGTCCAACTGCAAGTCCAGAACCGTTCAAGGTATGAAGGAGTTTCACCTTGCCATCTGCTTCATCACGGTAACGGATTTGGGCACGACGGGCTTGGAAATCTTCTGTGTTTGAACAGCTTGAGATTTCACGGTAATTGTTTTGTGCTGGAATCCACACTTCCAAGTCGTAAGTCTTCGCAGCTGAGAAGCCCATATCTCCAGTAGAGAGAGCAACGACACGGTATGGAAGGTTGAGTTTTTGAAGAATGTTTTCAGCGTTGGCTGTCATTTTTTCCAATTCTTCGTAAGATTCTTCTGGTTTGGCAAATTTGACCATTTCAACCTTGTGGAATTGGTGCAAACGGATCAAGCCACGCGTATCACGACCGGCAGAACCAGCCTCAGAACGGAATGACGGACTCATAGCAGTGAAGTAGATTGGAAGATCTTTGCCGTCTAAGATTTCATCACGGTAGTAGTTTGTCAGAGGAACTTCAGCAGTTGGAATCAAGACAAAGTTGGTATCGCTGAGTTCAAAAGTATCTTCCTTAAATTTTGGATACTGACCAGTACCAAACATAGAATCATGGTTGACTATGTAAGGTGTGATGACTTCAGTATAGCCTTCTTTTCCATGTTCATCCAACATAAAGTTGTAGATAGCACGTTCCAAACGAGCACCGAGGCCTTTATAGAAGAGGAAGCGAGCGCCTGTTACCTTACCACCGCGTTCCCAGTCAAGGATACCAAGGTCTTCACCGAGATCCCAGTGAGCTTTAGGTTCGAAGTCAAACTCGCGTGGAGTACCCCAACGGCGAACTTCCACATTGTCGTCTTCGTCAGCCCCAACAGGAACGCTGTCAGCTGGGATATTTGGAAGAGTCGTTGTAAATTCTGTCAATTTAGCATCGATTTCTGCCAATTCAGCATCCAAGGCTTTAACCTCAGCAGATAGATTTTGCATGGCAGCAATCTTGTCATCTGTATTTTCCTTGTTGCGCTTAGCTTGGGCAATCTCAGCAGAAACTGTGTTACGTTCTGCTTTGAGAGTTTCAACCTTGACCAAGATGTTACGACGTTTAGCATCGATTTCTTTCATTTCATTCAAGACAGCAGCATCTACACCACGTGTAGCTAATTTTTCTGCGACAGCTTCAAAATCTGTACGAATACGTTTGATATCTAACATAAGAACTCCTTTATGAAAAAAGCACGCCTGACAAAACGTTGGAGTGGCAGGGCCACGGTTCCATCCAACTTCACAGGTGTGCACTTGATTGTGTATGTAATTGTTACTAACGGTAGAATTTCACCTATCCCTCCTATCTGCTCGCAGTACCCGCAGACTTTCTGAAAGAAGAAGATAACCTACTTATCCGTTGCTATGATTATACTAAAGTTTCTACTTTTTTGCAAATAGATTTTTAAATTTTTGGCTAATTGTCTGAATCAGGGTCGGAAGTTTGACGACCTTGTCATTGCCTAGTTTTTCGCGTGCAATTTTGAGAATGGCACCTGAGTCTTTTGAAGCAAAGAGGAATTTTCCTTTGTCTGTAAAGACTTCGAAGTGGCGGCTGATTTTGCATCCAGTGACATTGGCTCCAATCTGATTGATATGGCTCCAAGGAATCTGGATAAATTGTTCGACATTGACATCTGGGTAAAATTCCAAAGCCTGATCTCCGACAAGGAATTTCCCAACTTTCCCAGCGATAGAGAGGTAGGAAGTGCCTGTCGTACTGAGGAGTACTGTTTTGTTAAGTGATTGAGCCATGCTTAGTCTTCCTTACTTTCTCCAAAAAAGGCATTGTAGAGGGCTTTAATTGCTGCTTTCTCTTGGTCTTTATTGACAACAAACATAATAGAAACTTCACTAGAACCTTGAGACATCATCTGGATGTTGATTTTGTTTTCAGATAGAGCGCGTGTCGCAGTAGCAGTCACTCCGATATGGCTCTTCATTTTTTCACCAACAATCATAATGATAGAAAGGTCGTGTTCGATTTCTGCATGATCTACTTTAGCCTTTTGAACCAACTGACGCAGGATTTCTTCTTCCTTGATGGGAGTTAGTTGGCGAGAACGGAGAATGATAGAAAGATCGTCGATACCTGTTGGCATATGTTCCCAACCGATGTTAAGTTCTTCCAGGATTTGCAGAACCTTGCGGCCAAATCCAACCTCACGGTTCATGAGGTATTTCGACATGTTAATGCTGACAAAGCCTGAGTCACCAGCAATTCCCACAACTGGAAATTCATCATTACTGTGTTTTAGAACGATACGAGTACCTGGATGGTCAGGGTTGTTGGTATTCTTGATAACCAGAGGAATTTTTCCACGGTAGGCAGGAAGAAGAGCCTCGTCATGAAGGACTGAGAAGCCTGCATAGGCCAACTCGCGCATTTCACGGTAGGTCAACTCAGGAATCGAGTGTGGTTGGTGGATAATACCAGGGTGAGCTGCAAAGATACCATCAACGTCCGTAAAGTTTTCATAGAGGTCAGCTTTGACACCAGCAGCAATGATAGAACCTGTAATATCAGAACCTCCACGTGAGAAAGTACAGATTTGATTTTCCTTAGTGACACCAAAGAAACCAGGAATGACAAGGACTTCATTGGTGTTTGTCAATTCTTCAATCTTGTCATAACTTGATGGAATGATGCGAGCGTGACCAGGTTCACTTGTGACCACAATCCCAGCTTCTCTAGGGTGCATATAGCGTGCATCGATACCATTTTGGTTAAAGTAGGCAGCAATCAATTTGGCATTGTTATTTTCACCGGCTGCTAGGAAAGTATCGTAGAGAAATTCATTTTCTTCAATAGGAAGAGTGGCCAAGGCGTGAATGCTTTTAGAAATTTTTTCTAGCACAGCTGGTTTTAGTCCCAATTCACTAACCATAGCAGCATAGCGGTCGATAATCCAGCTTTGGCTCTTGCTAATATCGTTACCCGCAACATAGTCGCGGTAGTATTTAATCAGGGCATCCGTAACCTTAGTATCTTCAGCATTGCGTTTACCAGGCGCAGAAACGACTACAAAACGACGCTCTGAATCGCTTTTGACGATGTTTAAAACTTTTTCTAATTGACTAGCAGAGGCAAGAGAACTACCTCCAAATTTAACAACTTTCATAAGAACTCCTAAAGTAAGTATTTTATACGATTATAGCAGAAAGAAAGGCTTTTTTCAATGAAGAAAATAAGATGCTTTCTAGCCTAAAGCGAGCCTTTCTTATCGGCTGAGACACTTTCAGTCGATTTTTTCTTGCTTTCTGATCCTAAAAAAGATATACTTTGACAGTGAAATAATTTAACACTCAATAAAAATCAAAGAGCAAACTAAGAAGCTAGACGAAGTCAGCTCAAAATACTGTTTTGAGGTTGCAGATGGAAGCTGACGCGGTTTGAAGAGATTTTCGAAGAGTATAAACTGCTTATAAAATAAAAAGGAGCCCTGATGGAACACATTATTTATCAGCTTGAAGAGGACTTGGCAATCCTTACCTTGAACCGTCCTGAGGTCGCAAATGGTTTTCATATTCCCATGTGTGAGGAGATTTTAGAAGCTCTGACTTTGGCAGAAGAAAATCCAGCTGTGCATTTTATCTTAATCAATGCCAATGGAAAGGTCTTCTCAGTTGGGGGAGATTTGGTAGAGATGAAGCGGGCAGTGGATGAGGATGATATTCCATCATTGACAAAAATCGCAGAGTTGGTCAATACGATTTCTTATAAAATCAAGCAAATAGCCAAACCTGTTTTAATGGAAGTTGACGGTGCTGTTGCAGGTGCCGCAGCGAATATGGCTGTTGCGGCAGATTTCTGTTTGGCGACGGATAAGGCTAAGTTTATCCAAGCCTTTGTTGGTGTTGGTTTGGCTCCAGATGCAGGGGGAATTCATCTCTTGAGCCGCAGTATCGGTGTGACGCGTGCTGCTCAATTAGCTATGACAGGAGAGGCTTTAACGGCAGAAAAAGCCCTAGAATGGGGGTTGGTTTACCGCGTTTCTGAAGCTGAAAAACTTGAAAAGACGAGAGAACAGCTTCTTAAAAAATTAAGACGTGCTTCAAGTAATTCCTATGCTGCCATTAAGAAGTTGGTTTGGGAGAGCCAATTTAAAGACTGGCAGGGTTACGCTACTTTAGAACTGAACCTACAGAAATCCTTAGCTCAAACAGAGGATTTCAAAGAAGGAGTGCGAGCTCATTCGGAGAGAAGAAGACCTAAATTTACAGGAAAATAAAAAATACTTGCATCATTCTTTGAATTTTGATATAATTCTTTCTGTCAAATGTTTTGATTGTAAAAGTTTTTTGAAGAAGGAGGGATATGAAAAATGGACTACCAACGAATCAATGAATATTTAACATCTATATTTAACAATGTCCTTGTAATTGAGGAAGTGAACTTGAGAGGTAGTCGTTTTAAGGATATCTCCATCAAAGAAATGCATACGATTGATGTCATCGGTAAGGCTCCAGATGTGACTCCAAGTCAAGTGTCAAAAGAGTTGATGGTAACTCTTGGAACTGTTACGACAAGTTTGAACAATTTAGAGCGTAAGGGCTACATTGAGCGAGTTCGGTCAGAACAGGATCGTCGTGTGGTGCATCTGCATTTGACAAAGAAGGGTCACTTGATTCATAGACTGCATAAACGCTTCCACAAGGCCATGGTAGAAAAAATTATTGATGGCATGAGCGAGGAAGAAATTGCTGTCATGGGTAAAGGCTTGACTAATCTTTACCAATTTTTGGAGGATTTGAAATAATGGCTTTTGCAAAAATAAGTCAGGTTGCTCATTATGTGCCAGAGCAAGTGGTTACAAATCACGACTTGGCTCAGATTATGGATACCAATGATGAGTGGATTTCAAGTCGAACGGGAATACGACAAAGGCATATTTCAAGAACAGAATCTACCAGTGATTTGGCTACAGAGGTTGCTAAGAAACTGATGGCAAAAGCTGGAATAACAGGAGAAGAACTGGATTTTATCATCCTAGCTACCATTACTCCAGATTCGATGATGCCCTCTACAGCTGCTCGTGTTCAAGCTAATATTGGCGCTAATAAAGCCTTTGCTTTTGACTTAACCGCGGCTTGCAGTGGATTTGTATTTGCTCTTTCAACTGCTGAAAAGTTTATCGCTTCTGGTCGCTTTCAAAAAGGCTTGGTGATTGGTAGTGAAACCCTCTCTAAGGCAGTCGATTGGTCGGATCGATCAACAGCTGTGTTGTTTGGAGATGGTGCTGGTGGTGTCTTGTTAGAAGCTAGCGAGCAAGAGCATTTCTTAGCTGAGAGTCTCAATAGCGATGGAAGTCGCAGCGAGTGTTTAACTTATGGGCATTCAGGTTTGCATTCTCCATTTTCAGATCAAGAAAGTGCAGATTCGTTTTTGAAGATGGATGGACGCACAGTCTTTGATTTTGCCATTCGAGATGTAGCCAAGTCTATCAAGCAGACTATTGATGAATCTCCTATAGAGGTGACAGACTTGGATTATCTGCTACTTCATCAAGCCAATGACCGTATTTTGGATAAGATGGCTAGAAAAATTGGTGTTGACCGAGCCAAACTTCCAGCCAATATGATGGAATATGGCAATACCAGTGCAGCCAGTATCCCGATTTTACTTTCAGAGTGTGTAGAACAAGGTCTCATCCCTTTAGATGGTAGCCAGACTGTTCTTCTATCAGGCTTTGGTGGAGGCTTGACCTGGGGCACGCTCATTCTTACAATTTAGGTAATCATGTGGTGAACACATTGTTATAAAAAAACTATTTATTTTAAAGGAGTCCTATCATGGCAGTATTTGAAAAAGTACAAGAAATTATCGTTGAAGAACTTGGAAAAGACGCATCAGAAGTAACACTTGAATCAACTTTTGATGATTTGGACGCAGATTCATTGGACTTGTTCCAAGTAATCTCAGAAATCGAAGATGCTTTTGATATCCAAATCGAAGCAGAAAATGACTTGAAAACAGTTGGTGACTTGGTTGCTTACGTTGAAGAGCAAGCAAAATAAGCAGAATATTAGTAGAAGGAGTAGGGAGAAACCCACTCCCTCTTGTTTAGGTAATAGTTTGACTGTCAAATTATGGTGAAATCGAACTATTACGTAAGCAAGGAAGGTTGGAGGCACTATGAAAACGCGTATTACAGAATTATTGAAGATTGACTATCCTATTTTCCAAGGAGGGATGGCCTGGGTTGCTGATGGTGATTTGGCAGGGGCTGTTTCCAAGGCTGGAGGATTAGGAATTATCGGTGGGGGAAATGCCCCGAAAGAAGTTGTCAAGGCCAATATTGATAAAATCAAATCATTGACTGATAAACCCTTTGGGGTCAACATCATGCTCTTATCTCCCTTTGTGGAAGATATCGTGGATCTCGTTATTGAAGAAGGTGTTAAAGTTGTCACAACAGGAGCAGGAAATCCAAGCAAGTATATGGAACGTTTCCATGAAGCTGGGATAATCGTTATTCCTGTTGTTCCTAGTGTCGCTTTAGCTAAACGCATGGAAAAAATCGGTGCAGACGCTGTTATTGCAGAAGGAATGGAAGCTGGGGGGCATATCGGTAAATTAACAACCATGACCTTGGTGCGACAGGTAGCCACAGCTATATCTATTCCTGTTATTGCTGCAGGAGGAATTGCGGATGGTGAAGGTGCTGCGGCTGGCTTTATGCTAGGTGCAGAGGCTGTACAGGTGGGGACACGGTTTGTAGTTGCAAAAGAGTCGAATGCCCATCCAAACTACAAGGAGAAAATTTTAAAAGCAAGGGATATTGACACTACGATTTCAGCTCAGCACTTTGGTCATGCTGTTCGTGCTATTAAAAATCAGTTGACTAGAGATTTTGAACTGGCTGAAAAAGATGCCTTTAAGCAGGAAGATCCTGATTTAGAAATCTTTGAACAAATGGGAGCAGGTGCCCTAGCCAAAGCAGTTGTTCACGGTGATGTGGATGGTGGCTCTGTCATGGCAGGTCAAATCGCAGGGCTTGTTTCTAAAGAAGAAACAGCTGAAGAAATCCTAAAAGATTTGTATTACGGAGCCGCTAAGAAAATTCAAGAAGAAGCCTCTCGCTGGACAGGAGTTGTAAGAAATGACTAAAACAGCCTTTTTATTTGCTGGTCAAGGTGCCCAGTATCTAGGGATGGGACGGGATTTCTATGATCAGTATCCGATTGTTAAAGAAACGATTGATCGAGCGAGTCAGGTGCTCGGTTATGATTTGCGTTATCTCATCGATACGGAAGAGGACAAACTCAATCAGACCCGCTATACGCAACCAGCCATTCTAGCGACTTCGGTTGCTATCTACCGTTTATTGCAAGAAAAGGGCTATCAGCCTGATATGGTTGCTGGTTTGTCTCTTGGAGAATACTCTGCCTTGGTGGCAAGCGGCGCCTTGGATTTTGAAGATGCGGTTGCCTTGGTAGCTAAGCGTGGAGCCTATATGGAAGAAGCGACTCCTGCTGACTCTGGCAAGATGGTAGCAGTTCTCAATACGCCAGTAGAGGTCATTGAAGAAGCCTGTCAAAAAGCTTCTGAACTTGGAGTGGTTACTCCAGCCAACTATAACACACCTGCACAAATCGTCATTGCTGGAGAAGTGGTTGCAGTTGATCGAGCGGTTGAACTTTTGCAAGAAGCAGGTGCCAAACGCTTGATTCCTCTTAAGGTGTCAGGTCCCTTTCACACCGCTCTCCTTGAGCCAGCTAGCCAGAAACTAGCTGAAACTCTAGCTCAGGTAAGTTTTTCAGATTTTACTTGTCCCCTAGTCGGCAATACAGAAGCTGCTGTGATGCAAAAAGAGGACATTGCTCAGCTCTTGACGCGTCAGGTCAAGGAACCCGTTCGTTTCTATGAAAGTATTGGGGTCATGCAAGAAGCAGGCATAAGCAACTTTATCGAGATTGGACCGGGGAAAGTCTTGTCAGGTTTTGTTAAAAAAATTGATCAAACTGCTCACTTAGCTCATGTGGAAGATCAAGCGAGTTTAGTAGCACTTTTAGAAAAATAGACTAAAATAAGTAGAAGTTTTGAAAGGAAAAAAATGAAACTAGAACATAAAAATATCTTTATTACAGGTTCGAGTCGTGGAATTGGTCTTGCCATCGCCCACAAGTTTGCTCAAGCAGGAGCCAACATTGTCTTAAACAGTCGTGGGGCAATCTCAGAAGAATTGCTCTCTGAGTTTTCAAACTATGGTATCAAGGTGGTTCCCATTTCAGGAGATGTATCAGATTTTGCAGACGCTAAGCGTATGATTGATCAAGCTATTGCAGAACTGGGTTCAGTAGATGTTTTGGTCAACAATGCAGGGATTACCCAAGATACTCTTATGCTCAAGATGACAGAAGCAGATTTTGAAAAAGTGCTCAAGGTCAATCTGACTGGTGCCTTTAATATGACACAATCAGTCTTGAAACCGATGATGAAAGCCAGAGAAGGTGCTATCATTAATATGTCTAGTGTTGTTGGTTTGATGGGGAATATTGGTCAAGCTAACTATGCTGCTTCTAAGGCTGGCTTGATTGGCTTTACCAAGTCTGTGGCACGCGAGGTCGCTAGTCGGAATATACGAGTCAATGTGATTGCTCCAGGAATGATTGAGTCTGATATGACAGCTATCTTATCAGATAAGATTAAGGAAGCTACACTAGCTCAGATTCCGATGAAAGAATTTGGGCAGGCAGAGCAGGTTGCAGATTTGACAGTATTTTTAGCAGGCCAAGATTATCTAACTGGTCAAGTGATTGCCATTGATGGTGGCTTAAGTATGTAGCGAAAGCTAGAGGTGAAAAGAATGAAACTAAATCGAGTAGTGGTAACAGGTTATGGAGTAACATCTCCAATCGGAAATACACCAGAAGAATTTTGGAATAGTTTAGCAACTGGGAAAATCGGCATTGGTGGCATTACAAAATTTGATCATAGTGACTTTGATGTGCATAATGCGGCAGAAATCCAAGATTTTCCGTTCGATAAATACTTTGTAAAAAAAGATACCAACCGTTTTGATAACTATTCTTTATATGCCTTGTATGCAGCCCAAGAGGCTGTAAATCATGCCAATCTTGATGTAGAGGCTCTTAATAGGGATCGTTTTGGTGTTATCGTTGCATCTGGTATTGGTGGAATCAAGGAAATTGAAGATCAGGTACTTCGCCTTCATGAAAAAGGACCCAAACGTGTCAAACCAATGACTCTTCCAAAAGCTTTACCAAATATGGCTTCTGGGAATGTAGCCATGCGTTTTGGTGCAAACGGTGTTTGTAAATCTATCAATACTGCCTGCTCTTCATCAAATGATGCGATTGGGGATGCCTTCCGCTCCATTAAGTTTGGTTTCCAAGATGTGATGTTGGTGGGAGGAACAGAAGCTTCTATCACACCTTTTGCCATCGCTGGTTTCCAAGCCTTAACAGCTCTCTCTACTACAGAGGATCCAACTCGTGCTTCGATCCCATTTGATAAGGATCGCAATGGGTTTGTTATGGGTGAAGGTTCAGGGATGTTGGTTCTAGAAAGTCTTGAACACGCTGAAAAACGTGGAGCTACTATCCTGGCTGAAGTGGTTGGTTACGGAAATACTTGTGATGCCTACCACATGACTTCTCCACATCCAGAAGGTCAGGGAGCTATCAAGGCCATCAAACTAGCCTTGGAAGAAGCTGAGATTTCTCCAGAGCAAGTAGCCTATGTCAATGCTCACGGAACGTCAACTCCTGCCAATGAAAAAGGAGAAAGTGGTGCTATCGTAGCTGTTCTTGGTAAGGAAGTACCTGTATCATCAACCAAGTCTTTTACAGGACATTTGCTGGGGGCTGCGGGTGCAGTAGAAGCTATCGTCACCATCGAAGCTATGCGTCATAACTTTGTACCAATGACAGCTGGGACAAGTGAAGTATCAGATTATATCGAAGCTAATGTCGTTTATGGACAAGGTTTGGAGAAAGAAATTCCATACGCTATTTCAAATACTTTTGGTTTTGGAGGCCACAATGCAGTTCTTGCTTTCAAACGTTGGGAGAATAGATAAGTATGAATTTAAACGATATTAAAGACTTGATGACTCAATTTGACCAGTCAAGTTTGAGAGAATTTTCTTATAAAAATGGGACGGATGAGTTGCAGTTTAGCAAGAATGAAGCAAGACCTGTGCCTGAAGTTGCAACTCAAGTCGCTCCAGCACCCGTTCTAGCAACACCGAGTCCAGTAGCTCCTACATCTGCTCCAGCAGAGACTGTAGCAGAAGAAGTTCCAGCTCCAGCTGAAGCAAGTGTGGCTACTGAGGGAAATCTTGTAGAGAGTCCACTTGTTGGAGTGGTTTACTTGGCTGCTGGACCAGATAAACCTGCCTTCGTTACAGTTGGTGATAGTGTCAAAAAAGGTCAAACATTGGTAATTATCGAAGCCATGAAAGTCATGAATGAAATCCCAGCTCCTAAGGATGGTGTGGTAACGGAAATTCTCGTCTCTAACGAAGAAATGGTTGAGTTTGGTAAAGGATTGGTACGTATCAAATGATCGATATTCAAGGAATCAAAGAAGCTCTTCCCCACCGTTATCCTATGCTTCTAGTGGACCGTGTCTTGGAAGTGAGCGAGGATACCATTGTTGCTATCAAAAATGTGACCATTAACGAACCTTTCTTTAACGGCCACTTTCCTCAATACCCAGTTATGCCAGGTGTTCTGATTATGGAAGCCTTGGCGCAAACTGCTGGTGTGTTGGAGTTATCAAAACCTGAAAATAAAGGAAAACTGGTCTTTTACGCTGGTATGGACAAGGTTAAGTTCAAGAAGCAAGTTGTACCAGGCGACCAATTGGTTATGACAGCGACTTTTGTAAAACGTCGTGGCACCATAGCTGTGGTTGAAGCAAAGGCTGAAGTGGATGGCAAGCTTGCAGCCAGTGGTATCCTTACTTTTGCAATTGGGAACTAAGGAGGTTCTCCATGTTTCGAAAAATTTTAATTGCCAATCGTGGTGAAATTGCGGTTCGTATTATCCGTGCGGCACGTGAATTGGGGATTGCGACGGTAGCGGTTTATTCAACTGCTGATAAGGAAGCTCTTCATACGCTTTTGGCAGATGAAGCAGTTTGTATTGGTCCTGGCAAGGCAACAGAGTCTTATCTCAATATTAATGCAGTTCTATCAGCTGCAGTCTTGACTGAGGCAGAAGCTATTCACCCTGGTTTTGGATTTCTCAGTGAAAATTCCAAATTTGCGACCATGTGTGAAGAAGTAGGTATCAAGTTTATCGGTCCATCTGGTCATGTTATGGATATGATGGGGGATAAGATCAATGCGCGTGCTCAGATGATTAAAGCAGGTGTGCCTGTTATACCAGGTTCAGATGGAGAAGTGCATAACTCTGAAGAAGCTTTGATTGTTGCTGAAAAAATTGGCTATCCTGTTATGCTCAAGGCTTCAGCAGGTGGAGGTGGTAAAGGGATTCGTAAGGTTGAAAAACCAGATGACCTCGTTTCTGCCTTTGAAACTGCCTCTAGTGAGGCCAAGGCCAATTATGGCAATGGTGCCATGTACATAGAACGGGTTATCTATCCAGCTCGGCACATTGAGGTTCAAATCCTAGGTGATGAGCATGGACATGTGATTCACTTGGGTGAGCGGGATTGTTCTCTTCAAAGGAATAACCAAAAGGTTTTGGAAGAAAGTCCCTCGATTGCAATCGGAAAAACGCTGCGTCATGAAATAGGTGCTGCTGCTGTTCGAGCGGCAGAGTTTGTTGGCTATGAGAATGCAGGAACCATTGAATTTCTTCTTGATGAAGCAAGTAGCAATTTCTATTTCATGGAGATGAATACTCGTGTTCAGGTAGAACATCCAGTAACAGAGTTTGTTTCAGGTGTTGATATCGTTAAGGAACAGATTTGCATTGCGGCAGGTCAGCCTTTGTCTGTTAAGCAAGAAGATATTGTCCTACGCGGTCATGCCATCGAGTGTCGTATCAATGCAGAAAACCCAGCCTTTAACTTTGCTCCAAGTCCAGGTAAGATTACTAATCTCTATCTGCCAAGTGGTGGAGTTGGCTTGCGCGTGGATTCAGCAGTTTATCCAGGTTATACCATTCCGCCTTATTATGATAGTATGATTGCCAAAATCATAGTACACGGCGAAAATCGTTTTGACGCCTTGATGAAAATGCAACGTGCCCTCTATGAATTAGAGATTGAAGGAGTGCAGACCAATGCAGATTTCCAGCTTGACCTCATTTCAGATCGCAATGTCATTGCTGGGGATTATGATACTTCCTTCTTGATGGAAACCTTCTTACCTAAATATCAAGAAAAAGAATAAAATGACTTTAAGAGTTTAAACCGAAAAGGGGAATCAATGGCTCTATTTAGTAAAAAAGATAAGTATATTCGAATCAATCCCAATCGTTCGGTTAGGGAAAAACCTCAAGCTAAGCCAGAGGTTCCAGATGAATTATTTTCCCAGTGTCCAGGCTGTAAGCATACCATCTATCAGAAGGATCTGGGAAGTGAACGTATCTGTCCGCACTGTAGCTATACCTTTCGTATTTCTGCCCAAGAACGCTTGGCTTTGACGATTGATATGGGAACCTTCAAAGAATTGTTTACAGGGATTGAAAGCAAGGATCCCTTGCATTTCCCTGGTTACCAAAAGAAACTGGCATCTATGCGTGAAAAAACAGGTCTGCATGAAGCCGTTGTGACAGGAACTGCTCTTATTAAAGGTCAGACTGTGGCTCTTGGGATTATGGATTCTAACTTTATCATGGCTTCTATGGGTACGGTTGTAGGTGAAAAAATCACTCGTTTGTTTGAGTATGCGACTGTCGAAAAATTGCCAGTTGTCCTATTCACAGCCTCTGGTGGAGCCCGTATGCAGGAAGGAATCATGAGTCTCATGCAGATGGCTAAGATCTCTGCGGCGGTTAAACGCCATTCAAATGCTGGTCTCTTTTACCTGACCATTTTGACAGATCCAACGACTGGTGGTGTGACAGCTTCTTTCGCTATGGAAGGCGATATCATTCTGGCTGAACCACAGAGCTTGGTTGGTTTTGCTGGACGTCGTGTGATTGAAAATACGGTTCGTGAAAGCTTGCCTGAGGATTTCCAAAAGGCAGAATTCCTATTAGAACATGGCTTTGTGGATGCTATTGTCAAAAGAAGAGACTTACCAGATACGATTGCTAGCCTAGTCAGATTGCATGGAGGGAGTCCTAGATGAATATTGCAAAAATAGTCAGAGAAGCGCGTGAGCAGAGTCGCTTGACAACCTTGGACTTTGCTACAGGCATTTTTGATGAATTTATCCAATTACATGGTGACCGTTCTTTTCGTGATGATGGTGCAGTTGTTGGTGGTATTGGTTGGCTTGGAGACCAAGCTGTAACAGTGGTTGGTATCCAAAAAGGCAAGAGTTTGCAAGACAACCTCAAACGGAATTTTGGCCAACCACATCCAGAAGGCTACCGAAAGGCACTGCGGTTGATGAAACAGGCTGAGAAATTTGGCCGTCCAGTTGTGACCTTTATCAATACAGCAGGTGCTTATCCTGGTGTCGGAGCGGAAGAACGTGGTCAAGGGGAAGCTATCGCTCGCAATCTCATGGAAATGAGTGACCTGAAAGTTCCTATTATCGCCATTATTATCGGTGAAGGTGGTTCAGGCGGGGCTCTGGCTCTAGCTGTCGCGGACCGTGTCTGGATGCTGGAAAATTCTATCTATGCCATTCTCAGTCCAGAAGGCTTTGCTTCCATTTTATGGAAGGACGGTACTCGCGCCATGGAAGCAGCAGAACTGATGAAAATCACTTCGCATGAACTGTTAGAAATGGACGTGGTGGATAAGGTGATTTCTGAAGTAGGACTTTCTAGTAAAGAACTGATTAAGAGTGTCAAAAAAGAACTCCAAACGGAGCTGGCTAGACTTTCACAAAAACCGCTAGAAGAGTTGCTGGAAGAACGCTATCAACGATTTAGAAAATACTAAGAATGACTAAATGAGACTAGAAAGGTCTCATTTTTTATGGAAAAATGCAATTCAGGTTGAAAAATTGACAGTTGAGGAGATGGGCTATAAAATAGACAAAAAAGATGTATACTGTAGATGTAAGCTTACAAAAATTTATAGTGTATTGAATCTATAACAGTACACCTTGGCTGCTAAAATATTTCTATAAATTAATTTGACTTTCCTGATAGAGTTGTTCACATCTTATTTCAAATCACTATATTTTAAGAAGGTACTTGCAATGACAGGTACAGAAACATTTACAGTTATTTCAACTGAGGACTTGGAGCAAACTTCAAGTGGTCTTGCTGTTTGGGAAGATGGATATAGTAGATGGTTATATTATAGAGAATTTGCTCCCTATATGAGGCAAGGGGCACTTAATTCTTATATAGATGCTTGGAAGTACGGCTTCCGAACAGGGTAATCTTTCAAAAAAGTACGATGAGAAACACAAAGAAACTAAGACAATTTGGAATATTTTTGCTTATTATTTTACTATCTACCTATTTACCACAAACAATTGGATTGTATGTGACGATCATTTTAGGGTTAGGAGCTGATGTCTATTCTCTTATTTTAACAGTGGGATTAGTGGGAAGTTTCCTTTTCTATTAATTTGGAGGTTAAAAAAGAAAAAGAGCTGGGACTGGTCATTTGTCTTCTCCTTATTTGCAACTTATGTGGTTTATCAGATTCTCGGTAATTTTTGGGCACGCTATGCTCATTTGATTAATCATAGGAATATTCATGATGAGTATTTTACCGTGGTTCTTTCAAATGGACAACCAACCTTTTTATCGACTATCTTATCTTTTGTCCTGCCTGTAATCATCGGTCCTGTTTTTGAGGAGACTCTTGATAGAGGGTATTTTATGAACACCTTCTTTCCCTAGTCCAAGTATTATTTGGATGTTATCCTATCTGCTATCATCTTTGGGATTAGCCATTTGATACTATCTCACAGAGATCCAATTAGTTTATTATATTATAGTCTGATTGGTTTCTTTTTTGCCCTTGTTTATCGTTCTACCGACAATCTGAGATTAACGATTCTCTGCCATAGTTTTTTTAACTTTCTCAATCATGCAAAACCTATCTGGATTTTTGTTTACAATTATATCTATTATCATTTTTTTAGATAGTGGGAGGCAAAGAAAAAAGTGTTTGATATCTATCAAACACTTTTTCTTTTTATTGTTCTTCTGTTACAAACTGGCTGAGCAGTCCATTGATAAAACGGGCAGATTTTTGATCGGAGAAGTCCTTTGCAAGCTCGATAGCTTCATTAACAGCAACCAGCTGAGGAGTGTCAAATGAAGTGATTTCAAAGACTCCCAAGCGAAGGAGGTTTCTCTCCACGAGCGTTAAGCGTTCAATGGTCCAACCTGCTTTTAAATGCTGAGTGATTTGCTTATCTAGTTCTTCCTTTTTAGCTTGAACACCAGAAACGAGGTCTATCAAAAAGGCTGGAAGTTGTACATCCGTATCTTCACGATCATGAGTATAGGCGAAACGACAAGCAGTTTCGACATCCGTACCGAACTCAAGGCTCATGAGAGCTTGAAAAGCGCATTTACGGAGTTGGCGTCTAGATTCTAATAGTGGACTAGTCATTGAGGAAGTCCTCGTCAAATAGATCTTTCAATTCTGGTTTTGGTGTTTTATCTGGGACGATACCTGCAACGTGAATATTGATAGCAGCGAGTTCTACATCAGCCATATTACGGACGGCATCTTTGACAGCTTTCTGGATAGCAACCGCTACCTTAGGAACTTTTACTCCGTACTCAAGGTAGAGATAGATATCTGCTGTGAGTTCTTCGTCCACGTTTTTAAGATAAATGCCACGGCCGAGTGAAAGTTTTGAAAGGGTATCAGACACTGATCTGTTTGAAAAAGAGTGAACACCCTCTACCTTTGCAGTAGCGATAGCAATGATTTTTTCAAGTACACGTGGGGCGATAACGATTTCGCCAAGTTGTTCTTCAATTCCCATAGAATGACCTCTTTCTAGAGATTAGGCACGAGAAACGTAAGTTCCTTCTGCAGTGTTGATAACGAGTTTTTGTCCTGCTTCGATGAAGTCTGGAACGTTTACGACAAGTCCAGTTTCCATCGTTGCTGGTTTACCAGAACCTGTAACAGTAGCACCTTTGATAGATGGTTGAGTTTCAGCAACTGTCAACTCAACAGTAGTAGGAACGGTGACACCGATCACTTCAGTTCCGTAGAATTGGATTTTCACATCAGAGTTTTCAAGGATGTAAAGCAATTCGTTTTCAACATTGACTACAGGGATTTCGTATTGGTCATAAGTTTCTGTATTCATGAAGTATGCTGTGTCATCCATTTTGTACAAGTATTGAGCTGGGACAGTCTCGATAATAGCTTGTTCAAATTTTTCCTCTGGACGGTAGCTTGTGTCAAATGTAGAACCAGTACGGACATCACGCAATTTCATACGCATGATCGTGTTTCCTTTACCTGGTTTGTGGTGACTAGCTTCCAAAACGCGAATCAATTTGCCGTCAGCTGTTTCAAAGGTCATACCAGCTTTTAATTTACTTGCTTCAATCATGTTTTTACCTCTTTAATAAATATTATTACTCTTCATTTTACCATAAAATACTCTGGAAATAAAGCCAAAATAGTTATTGGGAGTTGGTAGGAGCGAAAAAGAATATTGGCTAGTCAGGTGGAGTGGTTAATGTTAAAGAGTATCCACTATATTTCTTCTCATACTCAATGGAAATCAAAGAGCAAACTAGGAAGCTAGCCGCAGGCTGCTCAAAACACTGTTTTGAGGTTGTGGATAGAACTGACGAAGTCAGTAACCATATATACGGTAATGTGACGCTGACGTGGTCTGAAGAGATTTTCGAAGAGTATTATATTTCAAAAGGCCGAAGTAAGTTTACTCCGACCTGTTAGTATTGTCTTAAAAAGATTGATTTTTTATTCTGGTTCTACCAAAATTTTAATTTGTGACTTATCTTGAGTTAATTCGATAAAGTCTTCTTCGACGATATTTTCCAATTTAATTTTCTTAGTAACTAATTTTTCAGCAGAGAAGTAGCCTTGTTCCATCAATTCTAATACTTTAGGGAAGATATGACGATAAGCAATGATTCCTTTTAGTGTCTTTTCTTGGATTGCAAATTCATTCGGATTAATATTTGCTTCTCGTTCCCAGATAGAGACCACCATGCACTCACCTGCTTTATGTACGGCAGCTAAGGCTTGTCCTAAAACTACTGGCACACCCGTTACTTCATAAGAAACATCTACACCACCGTTTGTTAAACGATGAATAGCTTCAACAGCTGTTTCACCTTCTTCCGGACGGACAACGATAGCTCCTAACTCTTCAGCTTTTGCTTGACGTTCAGGTGATAGTTCAACAGCATAAATCTTAGAAGCACCAGCTGCACGAAGAGCTTCTACAATTAATAGACCAATCGGGCCTAAACCAAAGACAACAGCTGTATCGCCAGCCTTCAAAGAAGATTGACGAACAGCATAGACTGCAACAGCAGCGGGTTCAGTAAGAGCAGCTTGCTCATAGCTCAAACTATCTGGAATGACATGTACTAAGTCACCGTCTAAAACACAATATTTGGCAAATCCACCGTCTGCAGCCAAACCGACAAAATTAAGGTTTGGATCCAAATTATAATCACCAACTAAGTTATTTTTAGCTAGAATTGGTTCCACAGCAACACGATCACCAACTTTAACACGGGTAACATCGCTTCCGACTTCTATGATTTCACCAGAAAATTCATGTCCCAGTGTTACCGGTGCTTTTTGACCAGAATAGACGTGCTCATCTGTTGGGATAAAGATAGGTCCATCTAAAAATTCATGGAGGTCAGTACCACAAATTCCTGTGAACTTAACTGCAACTTTTACTTGGTGCGGAAGTACTTCAGGAACTTCTATTTCTTGAATACGAACATCTTTCGCTGCATGCCAGCGAGCTGCCTTCATTGTAGCCATATAAATAACTCCTTATTGTTGCGATTTTTAGTTTTCTTGTTTGGAAACTTTACACGCAATATTGCAAACGTTTTCTTTCTATTTGTCAAGAAAAAACCAACCTTAGGGCTGGTTTTGTTCTGTCTAGTTTTCTTTCAACTTCGCCAATTCCTGTGCAAGTAGTTTAAGGGCAACTTGTGGGTTGGCTTGGCCTTTGGTTGCCTTCATAAGGAATCCTGTGAAGGCCTTGTCTGCATTACGTTTGCCTGACTTGAAGTCGGCAACAGCAGCTTCGTTATCCGCAAAGACTTGGTGGATAATTGGAATCAAAACAGCTGGATCTGAAATTTGAACCATACCTGCTTTTTCCACGTATTCACGCGCGCCACCGCCATTTTTAGCTAGATGGACAAAGACTTTCTTGGCAATCTTAGATGAAATAGTACCGTCTTCGATGATGGCAATCATTTCAACCAAGTTTTCTGGTGTCAATTCGATTTGTTCCAGTGTTTTACCTTCAGCATTCAAGAACTGAGCGACTTCCCCTTGGAGCCAGTTAGAGACTTGTTTGGCATCACCACCTAGGGCAACAGCTTTTTCAAAGAAGTCAGAAGTGACTTTATTAGCAGTCAACTGACTAGCATCGTAGTCTGATAAACCAAGGTCAGATACATAACGCGCACGACGTTCTTTTGGAAACTCTGGCAACTCAGTCCGCATTTCCTCAATCCACTCGTCAGAAATTTCAAAGAGGGGTAGGTCTGGTTCTGGGAAGTAGCGGTAGTCAGCAGCCCCTTCCTTGACACGCATGAGGATGGTTGCTTTATTCGCTTCATCGTAACGGCGTGTTTCTTGGCGGATTTGACCACCTGAGCGAAGAATTTCAGCCTGGCGTTGGACTTCGTATTCAAGACCTTTACGAACGTTTGAGAAGGAGTTGAGGTTCTTCAATTCAGTCTTGGTACCGAATTTCTCTTGACCATAAGGACGAAGGGAGATGTTGGCATCCACACGCATCGAACCTTCCTCCATCTTAACGTCAGAAATGCCAGCGTACTGGATAACTTCCTTGAGGGCTGTCAGATAAGCATAGGCTTCTTCAGGAGAACGCATATCTGCCTCAGATACAATCTCAATCAAGGGAACCCCTTGGCGGTTGAGGTCAACATAAGAGTAGCCATCTGTACCATGGGTGTTTTTACCAGCGTCTTCCTCTAGGTGGGCACGTTCGATACCGATTTTCTTGGTCGTACCGTCTTCTAGTTCGACTTCAATCCAGCCGTTATAACCGATTGGCTCATCAAACTGAGAAATTTGGTAGGCTTTGGGATTATCAGGGTAGAAGTAGTTCTTGCGGTCAAAGTGCATCTTTTTGTGGATGTCCATGTTGAGGGCAAGAGCAGCCTTGATTCCGGCATCGACAACCCCTTTATTGAGAACTGGCAGAACTCCTGGGAAAGACCAGTCAATCACGTTAGTGTTGGCATTTTGATCATTTCCGAAGTGGGCAGAAGTAGGTGAGAAGATTTTTGAATTGGTGTTGAGCTCTACGTGGACTTCAAGTCCGATGACTGTTTCAAAGTTCATTAGTTGTCACCTCCAAAAATCACGGGTTGTTGTTTGTGGTAGCCTGTTGTTGCTTCAAAGGCAGCAGCAACTTGGTAAATGGTTTCCTCAGAGTGCTTGGGACCAATCAATTGCAGACCGACAGGTAGACCTTGAGAGAATCCAGCAGGAATCGAAATTCCAGGCAGTCCTGCCAAGTTTACAGGTATGGTCAATAGGTCGGCTAAGTACATGGCAACTGGGTCATGGTTGAGAGAATCCAAGTCATAGGCAACACTTGGAGCAGTTGGACCCAAAATCAAATCGTAATCCGCGAAGACTTTTTCGAAATCTTGAATGATAAGTGTACGGACCTGTCCAGCCTTCTTATAGTAGGCATCGTAGTAACCTGATGAAAGACTGAAAGTACCCAGCATGATACGGCGCTTCACTTCTTCACCAAAACCTTGGCTTCGGCTGTTTACATAGATTTCATCAAGGTTGGTTGCATCTTCTGCGCGATAGCCGTAACGGATACCGTCAAAGCGTTGCAAGTTTGATGAAGCTTCTGATGAAGCGATGATGTAGTATACGGCAACTCCGTATTTAGAGTGAGGAAGGCTGACTTCTTCGACAATAGCACCCAATTTTTCAAAGTGTTTAGCGGCATTTAGAATGGTTTCCTTAACCTCTGGGTTAATTCCTTCACCGAGGTATTCCTTAGGCAAAGCGATTTTCATACCCTTGATGTCTTGGCCGATTTTTGAAGTAAAGTCGGCGATGCGGACAGGAGCAGAAGTAGAGTCTTTAGCATCTTCGCTGGCAATAGCGTTGAGCAAGAGGGCATTTTCCTTAACAGTAGGAGCAAAAGGTCCAATCTGGTCTAATGAGCTACCAAAGGCAATGAGACCGAAACGTGAAACTGTTCCGTAGGTTGGTTTGAGACCAACGATTCCGTTGAAGGCAGCAGGTTGGCGGATGGAACCACCAGTATCAGAACCAAGTGACAAGCGAACTTGTCCTGAGGCTACAGCTGCGGCAGAACCACTTGATGACCCACCAGGAACCTTGCTGTGGTCCCAAGCGTTTTTAGTTGCTCCGTAGTGTGAAGTTTCACCTGAACCACCCATAGCAAATTCGTCCATGTTGGTCTTTCCAACGACAATCATGCCCTTGGTTTTTGCATTGGCAACAGCTGTCGCATCAAAGATTGGCTCATAGTTGTAGAGCATTTTTGAGGCAGCAGTTGTGAGAATACCGTCTGTAGAGATGTTATCCTTAACAGCAAGTGGAATTCCTGAAAGGACATTGTCAGCATCAATTCCAGCTTCATCAATGGCTTTAGCTTGAACAAGAGCTTGCTCCTCAGCGATGGTGACAAATGAATTGAGGGCTTCCTCACGAGACTTGATATTTTCAAGTGTTGCTTGGGTCAATTCTGTTGCAGAAATTTCCTTAGAGACAAGGAGATTGTGCAACTCTTCAATAGTTTTATTGTTAAAAGTCATTAGGCATCTCCTCCATTGTCTAGGATAGCTGGCACCTTGATATAGTAGTTGTCTTTTTCAGGTACGTTTTTAAACAAGCGATCACGGTCTATTCCTTCTTCGGCCACATCAGGGCGGAGTACAGTCTTGCGGTCAGCCATAGTCGTAGTAGGTGCGACACCAGTTGTGTCAACTTCGCCCAGCAATTCAACCATGTCAACAATCTTAGACAAGGTGGTCGCAAAGGCAGCAGTTTCTTCTTCAGAGAATCTTAATTTTGAAAGATTGGCAACGTGTGTTACCTCTTCTTGCGTAATTTTCATCTTGCATCCTTTCGTGAAATGATGATTTTTAGTCTGTTCTATTTTACCATATTTTCCTATAAATAAGGGAGGGGGAAGTGAAAAGAAATAGAAATTGAAAAAAATGCTAAAATCCGATATAATGGAGTGTTGAAAGGAATGGTAAAATCCAATGTAAAAATCATTCTCAGCTATTGAAACAAGAAAAATAGAGAATCAAAGAAAGAGAACTTATGAATATTCAAGAAGAAATTAAGAAACGTCGTACCTTTGCCATTATCTCCCACCCGGACGCGGGGAAAACAACCATCACTGAGCAGTTACTCTACTTTGGGGGTGAGATTCGTGAGGCTGGTACGGTAAAAGGGAAGAAAACAGGGACTTTTGCTAAATCTGACTGGATGGATATCGAGAAGCAACGTGGGATTTCTGTTACTTCATCTGTTATGCAATTTGACTACGACGGCAAGCGCGTGAATATCTTAGACACGCCAGGGCACGAGGACTTCTCAGAAGATACCTATCGTACCTTGATGGCGGTGGATGCTGCGGTCATGGTCGTGGACTCTGCCAAGGGGATCGAGGCTCAAACCAAGAAATTGTTTGAGGTTGTGAAACATCGTGGCATTCCAGTTTTTACCTTTATGAACAAGCTGGACCGTGACGGTCGTGAGCCTTTGGATCTCTTGCAAGAATTGGAAGAAATCTTGGGCATTGCTAGCTACCCTATGAACTGGCCTATCGGGATGGGGAAAGCCTTTGAGGGCTTGTATGACCTCTATAACCAACGTTTAGAGCTTTACAAAGGGGATGAGCGTTTTGCCAGTCTAGAAGACGGGGACAAACTCTTTGGTAGCAATCCTTTCTACGAGCAAGTCAAGGATGACATTGAGCTTTTAAATGAAGCTGGGAATGAGTTTTCAGAGGAAGCTATTCTGGCTGGAGAATTGACGCCTGTCTTTTTCGGTTCAGCCCTGACAAACTTTGGTGTGCAGACCTTCCTTGAAATCTTCCTCAAGTTTGCTCCAGAACCACATGGTCACAAGAAAACAGACGGTGAAATTGTGGATCCTTATGACAAGGATTTCTCAGGCTTTGTCTTTAAAATCCAAGCCAACATGGATCCTCGTCACCGTGACCGTATTGCCTTTGTCCGTATCGTATCAGGCGAATTTGAGCGCGGCATGAGTGTCAATCTCCCTCGTACTGGTAAGGGGGCTAAACTATCTAATGTTACCCAGTTTATGGCGGAAAGTCGTGAGAATGTGATCAATGCCGTGGCAGGTGATATTATCGGGGTTTACGATACCGGTACTTATCAGGTTGGGGATACCTTGACGGTTGGAAAAAACAAGTTTGAATTTGAACCACTGCCAACCTTTACTCCTGAAATTTTCATGAAAGTTTCTGCTAAGAATGTTATGAAGCAAAAATCCTTCCACAAGGGGATTGAGCAATTGGTGCAAGAAGGAGCCGTTCAGCTTTATAAGAATTACCAAACAGGTGAGTACATGCTGGGAGCTGTTGGTCAACTCCAGTTTGAAGTCTTTAAACACCGTATGGAAGGCGAATACAATGCGGAAGTGGTCATGAGCCCAATGGGTAAAAAGACCGTTCGTTGGATCAAGCCTGAGGACTTGGATGAACGGATGTCGTCAAGTCGCAATATCTTAGCCAAAGACCGTTTTGACCAACCAGTCTTTCTCTTTGAAAATGACTTTGCCCTCCGCTGGTTTGCGGACAAGTATCCAGACGTAGAGTTAGAGGAGAAGATGTGACTCAGTACCAACAATTGGAACTAAAGTTCCAATTGTTGGACGCTAGTCGCTATTTGGCGAACTAGCTAACTGCCTCACTAACTACGTTTGGCAAATAGAATCGATTTGCCAAACTCCGTGTCGTAATCTAATAATCGGTAACCGCTATGGCGGCTTACCTAAACGCTTCACTAGGAAAAATCCACGAATGGTATTGATTTGTGGATTTTTCCGTCGTAGCAGAAAGTAGGTAGCCTAGCTAACTGCCTTACTAACTACGTTTGGCAAATGAAATCGATTTGTAAAACTCCGTGTCGTAATGTAAAAATTGTAAACCGTAATGGGACTTCATCTAAAATCTCCACTGGTATGGTTTTACGAACGAATAGGCGAAAATAATGGTTACGTAGAAACATATGATGGGAATAAAAAGAAATGAGATAAAAAGTGAAAGAAGAGAAAAAAGCGATTGTCTTAGGTGCAGATAATGCTTATATGGATAAAGTTGAAACAACAATAAAATCTCTTTGTGTTCATCTATTATAATCTTAAGTTTTATGTTTTTAATGATGACCTTCCGCGAGAATGGTTCCAATTGATGGAAAAAAGACTAGAGACTTTGAATAGTGAGATTGTGAATGTTTAGATTGACAGTAGTATTCTGAAAGGTTATCGTCTCCCCTTTGAGGGACTTTCATATGCGGCTTTTTTAGATATTTTATTCCAAAGTATGTAAGCGAGTCTCGTGTACTGTATTTGGATTTAGATATTGTTGTAAGAAAATCGATAGATGAGCTGTGGGATTTGGACTTGACGGCTATACCCTTAGCTGCAGTTAGAGATGATTTTTATACACATAATTTTAATTCTGGTGTTCTGTTAATCAACAATGGCATGTGGAGAGCAGAAAATGTCACGCAAGACCTGATTTAAGACACAAATAAAAAATCTTCCAATTCCCTTGCAAAAAACAAGAAAGTGTGATAACATAGTACGGTATGTGGTGCTAGCACATCCGCTATATTAGATCTAATAGGAGGAAAACACAATGGCTAAAGTATGTTACTTTACAGGTCGTAAGACTGTATCAGGAAACAACCGTTCACACGCGATGAACCAAACAAAACGTGCCGTAAAACCAAACCTTCAAAAAGTTACTGTTCTTATCGATGGTAAACCTAAAAAAGTTTGGGCTTCAGCTCGTGCTTTGAAATCAGGTAAAGTTGAACGCGTTTAATAATAAAAGCAAAGGAGACCTTAGGGTCTTTTTTCTTTTATTGTGGGTATAACATCGTTTGAAAAATAGAGTAAATATCCGCTGATACATCATTCTGCTTTTACACTTGGGCTGAAATATGATAAAATAGAGTATCAACTAGTTGAGGTAAAAAGGATGACTGTAAAAATTAATACAAAAGATGGTCAAATCGAACTAACAGATGAAGTGATTGCAACCGTCGTAGGTGGAGCAGCAACTGAGATTTTTGGTGTGGTCGGTATGGCTAGTAAAAATGCCCTCAAAGATAATTTCCAAGCCCTGCTAGGTAAGGAAAATTATTCTAAAGGTGTCGTCGTAAAGGCAGCCGAAGATGGCAGTATTGCAGTTGATGTATATACCGTGTTAAGCTACGGAACAAAGATTAGTGAAGTGTCAAAAAACATTCAAGAGCGTGTTGCCTTTAGCTTGGAAAACCAGCTTGGAATTACTGCTCAGACTGTAAATGTCTACATTCAAAATATCAAAGTTGTAGGAGAATAATCGTGTCAAAAATTACTACTAGCTTATTTCAAGAAATGGTGCAGGCTGCATCAACTCGCTTGAATAAGCAAGCTGAATATGTCAATTCATTAAACGTCTTTCCAGTTCCAGATGGAGATACTGGGACAAATATGGGAATGACCATTGAAAATGGTGCTAAAGAAGTTGCAGACAAGCCAGCTTCTACAGTTGGAGAAGTAGCGAGCATTCTTGCCAAAGGGCTTTTGATGGGTGCGCGTGGGAACTCAGGAGTGATTACGTCTCAGCTTTTCCGTGGATTTTCCCAAGCTATCAAGGATAAAGACGAGTTAACAGGTCAAGACTTGGCTCTGGCCTTCCAATCAGGTGTGGAAGTTGCCTATAAGGCAGTGATGAAACCTGTTGAAGGAACGATTTTAACAGTTTCTCGTGGAGCTGCTATCGGTGCTAAGAAAAAAGCTGAGCAAACAGATGACGCTGTTGAAGTCATGCGCGCAGCCTTGGAAGGTGCTAAAACAGCTCTAGCTAAAACACCAGACATGCTTCCAGTATTGAAAGAAGTTGGCGTTGTGGACTCAGGTGGTCAAGGATTGGTCTTCATCTACGAAGGTTTCCTTTCAGCCCTTACTGGCGAATATATTGCATCTGAGGACTTTGTAGCGACTCCTGCCAACATGAGTGAGATGATCAATGTAGAGCATCATAAGTCTGTAGCTGGTCACGTAGCGACTGAGGACATCACGTTTGGTTACTGTACTGAAATCATGGTAGCTCTTAAGCAAGGTCCAACCTATGCTAAAGATTTTGACTACGATGAATTCCGTAACTACTTGGATGAGCTTGGAGATTCTCTCCTCGTTGTTAACGATGATGAAATTGTCAAAGTCCATGTTCATACAGAAGATCCAGGACTTGTTATGCAAGAAGGTCTCAAATATGGTAGCTTGGTCAAGGTAAAAGTTGACAATATGCGTAACCAACACGAAGCACAGGTTGAGAAAGAAGCTACTCAAGTTATCAAGTCGGCTGAAGAAAAAGAGTATGCTTTGATTGCTGTGGTGGCTGGTAAAGGTCTAGCAGATATCTTCTGTTCTCAAGGCGTGGATTATGTTATCGAAGGCGGTCAAACCATGAACCCTTCAACAGAAGACTTTATCAAGGCTGTTGAACAGGTTAATGCCCGTAACATCATCTTCTTGCCAAACAACAAGAACATCTTCATGGCAGCTCAATCTGCGGCAGAAGTTTTGGAGCAACCAGCGGTAGTGGTAGAGGCTCGCACTCTTCCTCAAGGTATGACAAGTCTTCTTGCCTTTGATCCAAGCAAGTCCATTGAAGAAAACCAAGAGCGTATGACAGCTGCTCTTAGCGATGTCGTTAGCGGAAGCGTCACAACAGCCGTGCGTGATACAACGATCGATGGCTTAGAAATCCATGAAAACGATAATTTAGGTATGGTGGATGGAAAAATTCTTGTGTCAAACCCTGATATGCACCAAACATTGACTGAAACCTTGAAACATATGTTGGATGAAGACAGTGAAATCGTAACCTTCTATGTAGGTGAAGACGGAAGCGAAGAACTTGCCAATGAAATCGCTCAAGAAATCGTAGAAGAATTCGAAGACGTTGAAGTCGAGATTCACCAAGGTCAACAACCTGTTTACCCATACCTATTTAGTGTGGAATAAGATTAATGAAGGACTGAGAAATCAGTTCTTTTTTCTTTTTAGTAAATGAAATCGGTATCTTTTTAATAAAAACAAAAATAACATTCATAAATAAACGTTAAAATAGAAAATTCAGAAAATTTCTTCTTTTATCTTGAAAAATTTTGAAAAAATGGTATGATAGTAACAAGTTATTTTTAAGAGGAAAGAAAGGGGAATAATGGAGAAAATCAGTTTAGAATCTCCTAAGACGGGGTCGGACCTAGTTTTGGAAACACTTCGTGATTTAGGAGTTGATACCATCTTTGGTTATCCTGGTGGTGCGGTTTTGCCTTTTTATGATGCGATATATAATTTTAAAGGCATTCGCCACATTCTAGGGCGCCATGAGCAAGGTTGTTTGCATGAAGCTGAAGGTTATGCCAAATCAACTGGAAAGTTGGGTGTTGCCGTCGTCACTAGTGGACCAGGAGCAACAAATGCCATTACAGGGATTGCGGATGCCATGAGCGATAGCGTTCCCCTTTTGGTCTTTACAGGTCAGGTGGCGCGAGCAGGGATTGGGAAGGATGCCTTTCAGGAGGCAGACATCGTGGGAATTACCATGCCAATCACTAAGTACAATTACCAAGTTCGTGAGACAGCTGATATTCCGCGTATCATTACGGAAGCTGTCCATATCGCAACTACAGGCCGTCCAGGGCCAGTTGTAATTGACCTACCAAAAGACATATCTGCTTTAGAAACAGACTTCATTTATTCACCAGAAGTGAATTTACCAAGTTATCAGCCGACTCTTGAGCCGAATGATATGCAAATCAAGAAAATCTTGAAGCAATTGTCCAAGGCTAAAAAGCCAGTCTTGTTAGCTGGTGGTGGAATTAGTTATGCTGAGGCTGCTACGGAACTAAATGAATTTGCAGAACGCTATCAAATTCCAGTGGTAACCAGTCTTTTGGGACAAGGAACGATTGCAACGAGTCACCCACTCTTTCTTGGAATGGGAGGCATGCACGGGTCATTCGCAGCAAATATTGCTATGACGGAAGCGGACTTTATGATTAGTATTGGTTCTCGTTTCGATGACCGTTTGACGGGGAATCCTAAGACTTTCGCTAAGAATGCTAAGGTTGCCCACATTGATATTGACCCAGCTGAGATTGGCAAGATTATCAGTGCAGACATTCCTGTAGTTGGAGATGCTAAGAAGGCCTTGCAAATGTTGCTAGCAGAACCAACAGTTCACAACAACACTGAAAAGTGGATTGAGAAAGTCACTAAAGACAAGAATCGTGTTCGTTCTTATGATAAGAAAGAGCGTGTGGTTCAACCGCAAGCAGTTATTGAACGAATTGGTGAATTGACGAATGGAGATGCCATTGTGGTAACAGACGTTGGTCAACACCAAATGTGGACAGCTCAGTATTATCCCTACCAAAATGAACGTCAGTTAGTGACTTCAGGTGGTTTGGGAACAATGGGCTTTGGAATTCCAGCAGCAATCGGTGCTAAAATTGCTAACCCAGATAAGGAAGTAGTCTTGTTTGTTGGGGATGGTGGTTTCCAAATGACCAACCAGGAGTTGGCTATTTTGAATATTTACAAGGTGCCAATCAAGGTGGTTATGCTGAACAATCATTCACTTGGAATGGTTCGCCAGTGGCAGGAATCCTTCTATGAAGGCAGAACATCAGAGTCGGTCTTTGATACCCTTCCTGATTTCCAATTGATGGCGCAGGCTTATGGTATTAAAAACTATAAGTTTGACAATCCTGAGACCTTGGCTCAAGACCTTGAAGTCATCACTGAGGATGTTCCTATGCTAATTGAGGTAGATATTTCTCGTAAGGAACAGGTGTTACCAATGGTACCGGCTGGTAAGAGTAATCATGAGATGTTGGGGGTGCAGTTCCATGCGTAGAATGTTAACAGCAAAACTACAAAATCGTTCAGGAGTCCTCAATCGCTTTACAGGTGTCCTATCTCGTCGTCAGGTTAATATTGAAAGCATCTCTGTTGGAGCAACAGAAGATCCGAATGTATCGCGTATCACTATTATTATTGATGTTGCTTCTCATGATGAAGTGGAGCAAATCATCAAACAGCTCAATCGTCAGATTGATGTGATTCGCATTCGAGATATTACAGACAAGCCTCATTTGGAGCGCGAGGTGATTTTGGTTAAGATGTCAGCGCCAGCTGAGAAGAGAGCTGAGATTTTAGCGATTATTCAACCTTTCCGTGCAACAGTAGTAGACGTAGCGCCAAGCTCGATTACCATTCAGATGACGGGAAATGCAGAAAAGAGCGAAGCCCTATTGCGAGTCATTCGCCCATACGGTATTCGCAATATTGCTCGAACGGGTGCAACTGGATTTACCCGCGATTAAAAATCCAACTTAAATTTATTAAACCAGCCTAAAAGGCAATAAATAATAGAAAAGAGAGAAAAGCTATGACAGTTCAAATGGAATATGAAAAAGATGTTAAAGTAGCAGCACTTGACGGTAAAAAAATCGCCGTTATCGGTTATGGTTCACAAGGGCATGCGCATGCTCAAAACTTGCGTGATTCAGGTCGTGACGTTATTATCGGTGTACGTCCAGGTAAATCTTTTGATAAAGCAAAAGAAGATGGATTTGATACTTACACAGTAGCAGAAGCTACTAAGTTGGCTGATGTTATTATGATCTTGGCGCCAGACGAAATTCAACAAGAATTGTACGAAGCAGAAATCGCTCCAAACTTGGAAGCTGGAAACGCAGTTGGATTTGCCCATGGTTTCAACATCCACTTTGAATTTATCAAAGTTCCTGCGGATGTAGATGTCTTCATGTGTGCTCCTAAAGGACCAGGACACTTGGTACGTCGTACTTACGAAGAAGGATTTGGTGTTCCAGCTCTTTATGCAGTATACCAAGATGCAACAGGAAATGCTAAAAACATTGCTATGGACTGGTGTAAAGGTGTTGGAGCGGCTCGTGTAGGTCTTCTTGAAACAACTTACAAAGAAGAAACTGAAGAAGATTTGTTTGGTGAACAAGCTGTACTTTGTGGTGGTTTGACTGCCCTTATCGAAGCAGGTTTCGAAGTCTTGACAGAAGCAGGTTACGCTCCAGAATTGGCTTACTTTGAAGTTCTTCACGAAATGAAATTGATCGTTGACTTGATCTACGAAGGTGGATTCAAGAAAATGCGTCAATCTATTTCAAACACTGCTGAATACGGTGACTATGTATCAGGTCCACGTGTAATCACTGAACAAGTTAAAGAAAATATGAAGGCTGTCTTGGCAGACATCCAAAATGGTAAATTTGCAAATGACTTTGTAAATGACTATAAAGCTGGACGTCCAAAATTGACTGCTTACCGTGAACAAGCAGCTAACCTTGAAATTGAAAAAGTTGGTGCAGAATTGCGTAAAGCAATGCCATTCGTTGGTAAAAACGACGATGATGCATTCAAAATCTATAACTAATTAGAAATATATAGCGCTGGAGATGATTTTATGAAAAAGATTATGAGAAAAATTGCATCGTTATTATTGGTTCTAGTTGTATAATGTAATTACACCGTCGGTAATAGTGCTAGCAGACCAAAATAAAGCAGATTGGTCGTATGATGAAAATGCTGTAATTAACATTTATGATGATGCTAATTTTGAAGATGGTAGGTTGCATATGACCTTTGAACAATTCTTCAAATTGGCACAAATAGCTAGAGAAGAAGGTCTTGAAATTCATTCTCCGTTTGAGAGAGCTGGTGCGACTAAATCTGCTCGTTATATAGCGAAATGGATTTTGAGAAATAAAAAATATTAACAAATATAGTTGGTAAATCATTAGGACCTAAATCAGCTGTTAGATTCGGAGAAGCTTTATCCTATATTGAAGGTCCTCTTCGCAGAATAAATGAGACGATAGATGGCGGTTTATATCAAATAGAGCAAATTATTGCATCTGGATTGAAAGAATCGGGTTTAAATGACTGGACTGCGAAAACTTTAGCTTCAGCTATTCGTGGGATATTAGATGTACTTATTTAGGGGTTGAAATCATATGAATATTACCAATTTGTTTTCTATCAAGACAGGATGTGATGAAACTGATAGGCAACTGCAAAAACTATTTTTTCAGTTGGATTTACAATTGGGAGAATTGACAGATCAACTAAGAAAATTAGATTCTAATTTTGTTCCTCGTAGTCAATTTGTAGACACGTTGGATTTGAATGATGTAGAATATAAAGAAATTTTAAACTATTTTATCTTCCATCGTAATGATAGTGAAGAAAGTTTGGTAGAATGGTTATATGATTGGATTTCCACAAATCGTTATGAACTTCCTAAAGAGTTTTCGATTCGTATGGCTCATAAATACCATGAAAGTGTTACTGAAATTTTCGGAGATGAATAACTAAAAAACAGTCATTAGTGACTGTTTTTTATAGAAAAAGAGGTTTTATATGTTAAGTTCAAAAGATATAATCAAGGCTCACAAGGTCTTGAACGGTGTGGTTGTGAATACTCCACTGGATTACGATCATTATTTATCGGAGAAGTATGGTGCTAAGATTTATTTGAAAAAAGAAAATGCCCAGCGTGTTCGCTCCTTTAAAATTCGTGGTGCCTATTATGCCATTTCCCAGCTCAGCAAGGAAGAACGTGAACGTGGGGTAGTTTGCGCTTCTGCGGGAAATCATGCGCAGGGAGTAGCCTATACTTGTAATGAAATGAAAATTCCTGCTACTATCTTTATGCCCATTACTACGCCACAACAAAAGATTGGTCAGGTTCGCTTTTTTGGTGGGGATTTTGTAACTATTAAACTAGTTGGAGATACCTTTGATGCCTCAGCCAAAGCAGCTCAAGAATTTACAGTCTCTGAAAATCGTACCTTTATTGATCCTTTTGATGATGCTCATGTTCAAGCAGGTCAAGGAACAGTTGCTTATGAGATTTTAGAAGAAGCTCGAAAAGAATCGATTGATTTTGATGCTGTCTTGGTTCCTGTTGGTGGTGGCGGTCTCATTGCCGGGGTTTCTACCTATATCAAGGAAACAAGTCCAGAGATTGAGGTTATCGGAGTAGAGGCGAATGGAGCGCGTTCCATGAAAGCTGCCTTTGAGGCTGGAGGTCCAGTCAAACTCAAGGAAATTGATAAATTTGCGGATGGGATTGCTGTGCAAAAGGTAGGTCAGTTGACCTATGAAGCAACTCGTCAACATATTCAAACTTTGGTAGGTGTCGATGAGGGATTGATTTCTGAAACCTTGATTGACCTTTACTCTAAGCAAGGGATAGTCGCAGAACCTGCTGGAGCAGCTAGTATCGCCTCTTTAGAGGTTTTAGCTGAATATATTAAGGGGAAAACCATTTGTTGTATCATTTCTGGAGGAAATAATGATATCAACCGTATGCCAGAAATGGAAGAGCGTGCCTTGATTTATGATGGTATCAAACATTACTTTGTGGTCAATTTCCCACAACGTCCAGGAGCTTTGCGTGAGTTTGTAAATGATATCCTGGGGCCAAATGATGATATCACACGTTTTGAGTATATCAAACGAGCTAGCAAGGGAACAGGCCCAGTATTAATTGGGATCGCTTTAGCAGATAAGCATGATTATGCAGGTTTGATTCGTAGAATGGAAGGTTTTGATCCAGCTTATATTAACTTAAATGGTAATGAAACGCTTTATAATATGCTTGTCTGAGGACTAATAAAAAAATATCATATTATTTGTACAACTGATGTATATGTGCTATAATGAAGATGAAGAAAGGGGACGATTCCTATGGTTTTAGAAAACTTATCGTGCAATTCTTACTTCTGTTCATTATAGCACTTATGATGTTTGGCTCAGATTTCCATCCTTCATTTTGATTTCCTATCTATTGACAAGCATAGTCACACTGTCTTTAATACTCTTCGAAAATCTCTTCAAACCACGTTAGCTCTATCTGCAACCTCAAAACAGTGTTTTGAGCAACTTGCGGCTAGCTTCCTAGTTTGCTCTTTGATTTTCATTGAGTATAAGGTATGATTTGATTTCTTTTTGTTGACAAATATACCATATTAAAAAGATATATAAGTAATTAACTGAGCTTATCTGTCTTGTCATCTTTATTAAGGATGGTTTAGATAATCGGGTGTCTGCTTCTAGGCTAGCACCTCAATATCCAAAGGAGTGATGAATTTGAAGGACATAAGGAATACCTATCTCTCAGATGATTTATTGAGGAAGAAAGATAGGAGTTTTTGAGCTAGTGAAGGCTTGGATTTCTAAAGGTTAGAACTATCATCTTCAGTTCTTAAATCGAAGAAATAAGCTATCTTACGGAAATAGAGAAGCATTTTTTAAGAACTTGAATAATTTCGCACCTTAAGAGGGTAATAATACAGTATTTTTATTAGCAAATATTTATGGTGTAGAGGCTAGCGAAACCTATATATTATCGGATTTAAAAAGGAAGTAAGAAAATTCTGAACTAATTATTTTCGTTGAATATATGTTTTTTTTATTGACAAAAGTAGTAAAAACGTATACAATTAAATATTATAAAGAAGAAAATGGGAGAAAAACATGGCTAAGTCAAACTTTGAAAAAGTAGAATCAGTTGTTGGCTGGGTTCGTGATAAGAAAATCACAGGCTACCGTATCTCTAAAGAAACGAATGCGCGTGAAATGTCTATCATTGCTCTGGCGCAGGGTCGTGCAAAAGTAAAAAATATTTCATTTGAAACAGCCCTAGGCCTAATTGATTTCTATGAAAAAAATTATGAAAAATTTGAAGATTAATCTTTGGATAACGGCGGATTCTTGACCTTCAAGTAGTAGAGATAGAGAATCTGCCTTTTCATTTTGAGGACAGCAAAAAGACTGCACGGTTGATGCAGCCTTTTCTTTTTATTTGAGATAGCGTTGAAGGAACTCTTTTGTTCGGTCTTCTTTAGGATTGGTGAAGAGGTCTTCTGGTTTACCTTCTTCAGCGATCACGCCCTTATCCATAAAGATAACACGGTGAGAGACATCACGGGCAAATTCCATTTCATGGGTTACGACAATCATGGTCAAGCCTTCCTGAGCCAGGTCCTGCATGATTTTGAGGACTTCTCCAACCATTTCTGGATCGAGAGCTGATGTTGGTTCATCAAAGAGAATGGCGTCCGGATTCATGGAGAGGGCACGAGCGATGGCCACACGTTGTTTTTGACCACCTGAGAGTTGTTTTGGTTTGGCTTGCCAGTAGCGTTCTCCCATGCCGACCTTTTCCAGGTTTTCTTTGGCAATCTTTTCAGCTTCTGTGCGTTCGCGTTTTAGGACAGTTGTCTGAGCGACGATTGTGTTTTCAAGAACATTGAGATTTTCAAAGAGGTTAAAGGATTGGAAAACCATCCCCAACTTTTCACGGTATTGCGTGAGGTCATAGCCTTTTTCGAGGACGTTTTGTCCATGATAAAGGATTTGTCCATCAGTTGGTGTTTCAAGTAGGTTAATGGAGCGTAGGAAGGTCGATTTTCCGCTTCCAGAGCTTCCGATGATAGAGATGACCTCTCCCTTGTGGACAGTGAGTGAAATGTCTTTTAGCACTTCGTTTTGTCCATAGGATTTTTTGAGGTGTTTAATTTCAAGGATTGCTTGTGTCATTATTTCAAATCCTCCGTTTGCATTTGGTTAGCACCTGTAGTGTAGGTATCCATGTCCATTCTGCGCTCGATAAAGCGTAGGATACGTGTTACGGTGAAGGTGAGGACAAAGTAAATCACGGCGATGATTGTAAATGTCTGGAAGTATTGATAGGTTTGTGTTGCCACGGTATTTCCTGAGAAATAAAGTTCGACAACAGAGATAACGTTCAATACAGATGTATCTTTGATATTGATGACAAATTCATTACCAGTTGCAGGTAGGATGTTACGGACTACCTGAGGTAGGACAATCTTACGCATGGTCTGGTTATGGGTCATACCAAGAGCAGTCGCAGCTTCAAATTGTCCCTTGTCAACTGCTAGGATACCACCACGGACGATTTCAGTCATGTAGGCACCGGTATTGATTGAAACGATGAAGATAGCAGCTAGTGTACGGTCAAGGTTGATCCCGAAAGCTTGGGCAGTTCCATAGTAGATAACCATCGATTGAACAATCATTGGCGTACCACGGAAAATTTCAATGTAGACATTGAGAACCCAGCCGACTAGTTTTTGAAGGCCATAAATGGCTTTGTTTTCAGAGAGAGGAGCAGTACGGAAGACACCAATGGCAAGTCCAATAATGAGACCTATGATGGTTCCGACGATAGAGATTAAAAGAGTGATACCAGCACCACGCAAGAGTTGTTGCCAGTTTTCAGAAAGAATTTTAGCGACTTGGCTAAAGAAACTACTGCTAGTCTCTTCAGTTGTTGTAGCTTCGGCAGGTTGTTCCTTGATCATACGATCCATCAAGGCAACTTGGTCATCTTTTGAAATGGTTTCAATGCTGGCATTGATTTGGCTAATACGATTGTCATTTTTACGAAGCCCGATAGCGATAGCTGTATCTTCTTCCCCAGTTTTGAAACCAGGTTCTACTTGAATCATCTTGAACTTAGAGTTCGCAGCTTCAGCAGTCAGTGCTTCTGGACGTTCAGAAACATAAGCATCAATGACACCAGCCTCAAGAGCTTGGCGCATTTGAGCGAAGTCTCCCATGGCTGTTTCTTTTTTAGCACCTGGGATTTGTGCAATCAAGTCGTAGAGGTAGACCCCTTGTTGAGAAGTGATTTTTGCACCGTTAAAGTCATCCAAAGATTTAGCACTTACGTAGGCAGAATCTTTTTTGACAAGCAAAACTGGTTCGCTAGTGTAGTAACTGCTCGAAAAGGCAATTTCTTGTTTGCGTTCTGCAGTTGGACTCATACCTGCGATAATCATGTCAATCTTACCAGAAGTAAGGGCAGGGACTAGACCTTCCCACTTGGTTTTAACAACCAAAGGTTCTTTACCTAAGTCCTTAGCGATTTTCTTGGCGATTTGAACATCGTATCCGTTGGCATACTGATTGGTCCCATCGATTTTGACAGCTCCGTTGCTATCATCATCCTGGGTCCAGTTAAAGGGAGCATATGCTGCTTCCATCCCGATGCGTAAATATTCATCGGCTTGAGCAACATTGACAAGTCCTAGCATCAGCAAGAGACTTGTGAAAATAGATAAGTATATTTTTCTCATGATTTCTCCTATTCTGATCTATTAAAAAATAACTGTCTCCTATTTTATCGAAAAATGCGTAATTTTTCAACATAAGTAAGCCTTTACTTACGAAAAAATGCTATAATGATAAGAAAGATAAAAAGGGGGCTTAGTTGATGAAAAAAACTTTTTTCTTACTGGTGTTAGGCTTGTTTTGCCTTCTTCCACTCTCTGTTTTTGCCATTGATTTCAAGATAAACTCTTATCAAGGGGATTTGTATATTCATGCAGATAATACGGCAGAGTTTAGACAGAAGATAGTTTACCAGTTTGAGGAGGACTTTAAGGGACAAATCGTGGGACTTGGACGTGCTGGTAAGATGCCTAGCGGGTTTGACATTGACCCTCATCCAAAGGTTCAGGCCGCGAAAAACGGTGCAGAACTAGCAGATGTGACTAGCGAAGTAACAGAAGAAGCGGATGGTTATACTGTGAGAGTCTATAATCCAGGTCAGGAGGGCGACATAGTTGAAGTTGACCTCGTCTGGAACTTAAAAAATTTACTTTTCCTTTATGATGATATCGCTGAATTAAATTGGCAACCTCTGACAGATAGTTCAGAGTCTATTGAAAAGTTTGAATTTCATGTAAGGGGAGACAAGGGGGCTGAAAAACTCTTTTTCCATACAGGGAAACTTTTTAGAGAGGGAACGATTGAAAAGAGTAACCTTGATTATACTATCCGTTTAGACAATCTTCCGGCTAAGCGTGGAGTTGAGTTGCATGCCTACTGGCCTCGGACCGATTTTGCTAGCGCTAGGGATCAGGGATTGAAAGGGAATCGTTTAGAAGAGTTTAATAAGATAGAAGACTCGATTGTTAGAGAAAAAGATCAGAGTAAACAACTTGTTACTTGGGTCCTCCCTTCGATCCTTTCTATCTCCTTGTTATTGAGTGTCTGCTTCTATTTTATTTATAGAAGAAAGACCACTCCTTCAGTCAAATATGCCAAAAATCATCGTCTCTATGAACCACCAATGGAATTAGAGCCTATGGTTTTATCAGAGGCTGTCTACTCGACCTCCTTGGAGGAAGTGAGTCCCTTAGTCAAGGGGGCTGGCAAATTCACTTTTGACCAACTTATTCAAGCTACCTTGCTAGATGTGATGGACCGTGGGAATGTTTCTATTATTTCAGAAGGAGATGCAGTTGGCTTGAGATTGGTGAAAGAAGATGGTTTGTCAAGATTTGAGAGAGACTGTCTAAATCTAGCCTTTTCAGGCAAAAAAGAAGCCACTCTTTCCAATTTGTTTGCGGATTACAAGGTATCTGACAGCCTTTATCGCGGAGCTAAAGCTGCTGATGAGAAACGGATTCAAGCAAGAGGGATTCAGCTCAAATCTTCTTTCGAAGCAGTATTAAAAGAGATGCAAGAAGGAGTGAGAAAGCGAGTTGTCTTCTGGGGACTCCCAGATTACTATCGTCCTTTAACTGGTTTGGAAAAGGCTTTGCAAGTGGGTATGGGTGTCTTGACTATCTTGCCCCTATTTATCGGATTTGGTTTGTTCTTGTACAGTTTAGACGTTCATGGCTATCTTTACCTCCCTTTGCCAATACTTGGTTTTCTAGGGTTAGTTTTGTCTGTTTTCTATTATTGGAAGCTTCGACTAGATAATCGTGATGGTGTTCTAAATGAAGCGGGAGCTGAGGTCTACTATCTCTGGACCAGTTTTGAAAATATGTTACGTGAGATTGCACGACTGGATAAGGCTGAATTGGAAAGTATTGTTGTTTGGAATCGTCTCTTGGTCTATGCAACCTTATTTGGCTATGCGGACAAGGTTAGTCATTTGATGAAGGTTCATCAGATTCAAGTTGAAAATCCAGATATCAATCTCTATGTAGCTTATGGCTGGCACAGTATGTTTTATCATTCAAGCGCGCAAATGAGCCATTATGCTAGTGTCGCAAATACAGCAAGTACCTACTCTGTATCTTCTGGAAGTGGAAGTTCTGGTGGTGGCTTCTCTGGAGGCGGAGGTGGCGGCAGTATCGGAGCCTTTTAAAGAGAGCTACCATAGACTGAAAAAGTATGATATAATGGAAGATAGAAGAAAGACAAACTATAAGAAAAGTCAATAGTTTTATCTAAACTATTTCTTATTTCAATTTGATGATTTGGCGATGATTTTAGAGCACGGCAAAAAGCCCTTGAAAAAGTCCATTTTTTCAAAGGTAATCCTGTGTTAATTTCAGAAATTACATCACTTTTTGTTCGTCAAATGGCAGCTCTTTTTTTAGGATATAAAACAGGGTTCGGATAAGTTTTTTTGCAAGGTGGATGATGGCTACATTGTAATGTTTTCCTTGTTCTAATTTAGTCTTAAGATAGGCCTTAAAAGCAGGCGAAAAGCGAGGGCATGCTTTGGCAGCTTGTATGAGTACCTACCGCAGATGAGGGGAACTCCGTTTGACCATTCTTCCTGCTAAATCAATCTGATCTGACTGATAAATAGAAGAATCCAGTCCAGCGAAAGCTTGTAATTGAGCAGGATTATCAAAGGCATGAATATTTCGAATCTCAGCTAAAATGACCGCCCCTAAACGATCCCCAATCCCAGTAACCGTCGTGATGACCGAGTTGAACTCAGCCATCAAGTCATTGACACATGTTTCCGCCTTGTCAATGAGCCTCTTGTAATGTTTGATGATTTCGATGATTTCGAATTCACGAGCAGGAGATGTTGTTCCGATAGAACGAGGTGCGACTGAGAGGATATCCTGAATTTTAGAAGCGGTCAATCGCTTAATTTCTATCAGCTTATCAAATCCTGCCTCAAGCCTTTTCTGAGGATTAGGGTAGCGTGTCAAGAGTTGGTAGGTATATTCTGAATGCTTTCCAACGATTTTATCCAACTCAGGAAAGATGATATCAAGACAACGAGTGTATTGTACTTTCCAATCAGACTGTTTTTTCTTGAGACGATGAATATGTCTAGCCAGTATTTTTAGTTCTACTTGCCGATTATCGTGTTGAAATTGTTCACGATTGGGGTCAGAAAGAAGTTTAAGAGCGATGAGACAGTCTTGGTTGAGCTGTCGAAAAGACAGATCTAAGAGTTCAAAACCAGCTTTATTATTTGAAAAAGTGAGTGGTTTAAGAACAGTTTTCCTCGAACATTCAAGGCTGTAACATCGTGTTTATTTTTAGCGACATCAATGCCCACATAAAGCATGGGAGTACCTCCAGATATAGTATTTCAAGTCTACTTGGTTATCCACGAACTTTTTGCCTTGTTACCTTAGACGAGATAAAACGTCTATGCGTTATCAAACTCATTACCAATTGAAACAAAAAGCTGTGGTTAGACCCTTTCGGAAATCGTCAAGCGATTGGAGGAAATGAACTAATCCACAGTGGCTTATTCCAAGTATACCACTTGGGCTTTGGCAGTAGCTAACTGCGTTAAATATAATATAAGGAGAAATATATGTATCTTATTGAAATTTTAAAATCTATCTTCTTCGGGATTGTTGAAGGAATTACGGAATGGTTGCCGATTTCCAGTACAGGTCACTTGATTTTAGCAGAGGAGTTTATCCAATACCAAAATCAAAATGAAGCCTTTATGTCCATGTTTAATGTCGTGATTCAGCTTGGTGCTATTTTAGCAGTTATGGTGATTTATTTTAACAAGCTCAATCCTTTTAAACCGACTAAGGACAAACAGGAAGTTCGTAAGACTTGGAGACTATGGTTGAAGGTCTTGATTGCCACTTTGCCTTTACTTGGTGTCTTTAAATTTGATGATTGGTTTGATACCCACTTCCATAACATGGTTTCAGTTGCTCTCATGTTGATTATCTACGGGGTTGCCTTCATCTATTTGGAAAAGCGCAATAAAGCGCGTGCTATCGAGCCAAGTGTAACAGAGTTGGACAAGCTTCCTTATACGACCGCTTTCTATATCGGACTCTTCCAAGTTCTTGCTCTTTTACCAGGGACTAGCCGTTCAGGTGCAACGATTGTCGGTGGTTTGTTAAATGGAACCAGTCGTTCAGTTGTGACAGAATTTACCTTCTATCTTGGGATTCCCGTTATGTTTGGAGCTAGTGCCTTAAAGATTTTCAAATTTGTGAAAGCCGGAGAACTCTTGAGCTTTGGGCAATTGTTTTTGCTCTTGGTCGCGATGGGAGTAGCTTTTGCGGTCAGCATGGTGGCTATTCGCTTCTTGACCAGCTATGTGAAAAAACACGACTTCACCCTTTTTGGTAAATACCGTATCGTGCTTGGTAGTGTTTTGCTACTTTACAGTTTTGTCCGTTTATTTGTATAAGAAAAACCTTGAAGGGGCAACTCTTCAAGGTTTTATACTCTTAGAAAATTTCTTCAAACCGCGTCAGCTTTATCTGCAACCTCAAAACAGTGTTTTGAGCAGCCTGCGACTAGCTTCCTAGTTTGCTCTTTGATTTTCATTGAGCTTTAAAATCCAGTCAGGGTAATCCCCAATAGGCGGACACCTCTTTCTTTCTCGCTTAATTCTTCATAGAGTTGCAGGGCTATTTGGCTTATCTGACTAGCATCTTGTGTTTTTTGAGCAAGACTTTTTCGTTTGGTAAGAGTTGAAAAGTCCTCGTAGCGGATTTTCAAAATGACAATTTTTCCAGCTTTTTCTTGTTGATGTAGATTGAGAGCGACTTTTTCTGATAGAATAGTCAGCTCTTTTTTGATATCTTCCTCAGCACGGAGAATCTTCCCGTAGGTTTTCTCCTTGCCGATTGATTTACGGATGCGATTGGATTTGACTGGAGAGTTGTGAATGCCACGAGCCTTTCGATACAGATCATAGCCTAGTCTACCAAAACGGTCTATTAGGGTCACCTCAGGAACTTCAAGTAAATCAGCACCAGTAAAAACGCCCATTTGATGAAGACGTTCTACTGTCTTTTTTCCTACTCCATGAAATTTGGAAATATCCATTTGTTTGAGAAAATTCTCAGCCTGTTCAGGTAGAATCACTGTCAAACCATGAGGTTTTTGATAATCACTCGCCATTTTAGCTAAGAACTTGTTGTAGGAAATACCGGCAGAAGCAGTTAGATGGAGTTCTTGCCAGATATCTTTTTGAATGAGGCGAGCAATTTTGACCGCTGACTTGATACCGAGTTTATTTTCTGTCACATCCAAATAGGCTTCGTCAATGCTCATGGGTTCAATCAAATCTGTATAGCGCTTAAAAATAGCTCGAATCTGGAGTCCCACAGCTTTGTATTTCTCATAATTTCCTGAGATAAAGACGGCCTGGGGACAACGTTCATAAGCTTCCTTGGAACTCATGGCAGAATGGACACCAAAAGCTCGAGCCTCATAGCTACAGGTAGAAACGACTCCCCGTCCACCTGTTTGCCGAGGGTCGCTTCCAATAATGACAGGTTTTCCTCTGAGTTTAGGATTATCCTTGATTTCCACCGCAGCAAAAAAGGCATCCATGTCAATATGGATGATTTTTCTTGACAAATCATTTAACAAAGGAAAAATCAACATGCCTAGCACCTTTTTATACTCTTCGAAAATCTCTTCAAACCACGTCAGCTCTATCTGCAACCTCAAAACAGTGTTTTGAGAAATCTGCGGCTAGCTTCCTAGTTTGCTTTTCGATTTCCATTGAGTGTTACTGCTTATTTTCTTTTATTATACCCTTTTTTCTGAAAAAAAGAAAAAAGGACTTTATTTTTTCAAAAATATAATACAGTTTGAAATAAAATATAGACTGTTTTAGAAAAGAAAGTGTAAAAATAGGGATTTTTCACTTGTTGAAATCGGTTACTATATGGTATACTTGTCTCATGAATGTAACAGATGACTGTTACTAGAAAAAAGAGGACATTAATATGGTTGTTAAGACAGTTGTTGAAGCACAAGATATTTTTGACAAAGCTTGGGAAGGCTTCAAAGGCGTAGATTGGAAAGAAAAAGCAAGTGTATCACGCTTTGTACAAGCTAACTACACACCTTATGATGGAGACGAAAGCTTCCTTGCAGGACCAACAGAGCGTTCACTTCACATCAAGAAAATTGTAGAAGAAACTAAAGCACACTACGAAGAAACTCGTTTCCCAATGGACACTCGTCCAACATCTATCGCTGATATCCCTGCTGGATTTATCGACAAAGAAAATGAAGTTATCTTTGGTATCCAAAATGATGAACTCTTCAAATTGAACTTCATGCCAAAAGGTGGTATCCGTATGGCTGAAACTACTTTAAAAGAAAATGGATACGAACCAGACCCAGCTGTTCACGAAATCTTCACTAAATATGTAACAACAGTTAACGACGGTATTTTCCGTGCCTACACTTCAAATATTCGTCGCGCTCGTCATGCACACACTGTAACTGGTCTTCCAGATGCATACTCACGCGGACGTATCATCGGTGTTTACGCACGTCTTGCTCTTTACGGTGCAGACTACTTGATGCAAGAAAAAGTAAACGACTGGAATGCAATCAAAGAAATCGATGAAGAAACAATCCGTCTTCGTGAAGAAGTAAACCTTCAATACCAAGCATTGCAACAAGTTGTTCGCCTGGGTGACCTTTACGGGGTTGATGTTCGCAAACCAGCGATGAACGTGAAAGAAGCAATCCAATGGGTTAACATTGCTTTCATGGCTGTCTGCCGTGTGATTAACGGTGCTGCTACATCTCTAGGTCGTGTACCAATCGTATTGGACATCTTTGCAGAACGTGACCTTGCTCGTGGTACATTTACTGAATCAGAAATCCAAGAATTCGTTGATGATTTCGTTATGAAACTTCGTACAGTTAAATTTGCTCGTACCAAAGCTTATGACCAATTGTACTCAGGTGACCCAACCTTTATCACAACTTCTATGGCTGGTATGGGTAACGACGGTCGTCACCGTGTTACTAAGATGGACTACCGTTTCTTGAACACTCTTGACAACATCGGTAACTCACCAGAACCAAACTTGACAGTTCTTTGGACTGACAAATTGCCATACAACTTCCGTCGCTACTGTATGCACATGAGCCACAAACACTCTTCTATCCAATACGAAGGTGTAACAACAATGGCTAAAGACGGATATGGTGAAATGAGCTGTATCTCATGCTGTGTGTCTCCACTTGATCCAGAAAATGAAGAACAACGCCACAACATCCAGTACTTCGGTGCTCGTGTAAACGTTCTTAAAGCCCTTCTTACTGGTTTGAATGGTGGTTACGACGATGTTCACAAAGACTACAAAGTATTTGACATCGATCCTATTCGTGACGAAGTTCTTGAATTTGAATCAGTTAAAGCGAACTTTGAAAAATCTCTTGACTGGTTGACTGACACTTACGTAGATGCCTTGAACATCATCCACTACATGACTGATAAGTACAACTACGAAGCTGTTCAAATGGCCTTCTTGCCAACTAAACAACGTGCCAACATGGGATTCGGTATTTGTGGATTTGCTAACACTGTTGATACATTGTCAGCGATTAAATACGCTACAGTTAAACCAATCCGTGATGAAGATGGCTACATCTACGATTACGAAACAATCGGTGACTACCCACGCTGGGGTGAAGATGACCCACGTTCAAACGAATTGGCAGAATGGTTGATCGAAGCTTACACAACTCGTCTACGTAGCCACAAACTATACAAAGACGCAGAAGCTACAGTATCACTTTTGACAATCACATCTAACGTTGCTTACTCTAAACAAACTGGTAACTCACCAGTTCACAAAGGTGTATACCTCAACGAAGATGGTTCTGTGAACTTGTCTAAACTTGAATTCTTCTCACCAGGTGCTAACCCATCTAACAAAGCTAAAGGTGGTTGGTTGCAAAACTTGAACTCACTTTCTAGCCTTGACTTTAGTTATGCAGCTGACGGTATCTCATTGACTACACAAGTATCACCTCGCGCTCTTGGTAAGACTCGTGATGAACAAGTTGATAACTTGGTAACAATCCTTGATGGTTACTTCGAAAACGGTGGACAACACGTTAACTTGAACGTTATGGACTTGAACGATGTTTACGAAAAAATCATGTCAGGCGAAGACGTTATCGTACGTATCTCTGGATACTGTGTAAACACTAAATACCTCACTCCAGAACAAAAAACTGAATTGACACAACGTGTCTTCCACGAAGTTCTTTCAATGGATGACGCCTTGGATGCATTGAGCTAATCAAGTTCTTGAATAATAAAAAGGGCTCTTTGTCAACTGTAGTGGGTTGAAGAAAAGCTAAGCTCGAGAAAGGACAAATTTTGTCCTTTCTTTTTTGATGTTCAGAGCGATGAAAATCCGTTTTTTGAAGTTTTCAAAGTTCCGAAAACCAAAGGCATTGCGCTTGATGTCTTTGATGAGTTTGTTAGTGGCCTCAAGTTTAGCGTTAGAATAAGGCAATTCAATGGCGTTAGTGATGTAGTTTTTATAGCGAATAAATGTGCTCAAAGTGGTTTTAAAGGTGCGGTTGAGATGAGGTAACGTGTCTTGAATTAAGCCCCAAAACTGGTCAGTATTCTTCTCTTGTAGATGAAATAGGAGTAGTTGATACAGGTCATAGTAATCTTTAAGTTCAGGTACTAGAGTAAAGATTTTCTTCAGACACTCCCTAGGAGTTAAGGTCTCTCTGAAAGTTCTAGCATAGAAAGGCTTAAGAGAGAGTTTCCGACTATCTTTTAGGATAAATTTCCAGTAATATTTAAGAGCTCTGTATTCCAGAGATTTATCATCAAATTGCTTCATGATGTTGATTCTAGTCTGATTAAGAGCCCTGCTCATGTGTTGGACAATGTGGAAACGATCGAGAACAATTTTAGCATTGGGAAATAATTTCTTAATGAGAGGGATATAACTTCCAGACATATCAACAGTGACGACTTTAACTTTTTTTCTAGCTTCTTTCGAGTACTTGAAGAAATGATTTCGGATGGTTGTTTGACGTCTGTTATCAAGAATGGTCATGATTTTCTTAGTGTTGAAATCCTGAGCAATGAAAGCCAATTTCCCCTTCTGGTAGGAGAATTCATCCCAGGAGAGGATTTCAGGCAAAGTGGTGTAATCCTCTTGGAAATGAAATTGCTTGAGCTTACGATAGACGGTAGAGGTAGAGGTAGAGATGGCTAATTTAGAAGCGATATGTGTAAGAGCCTCTCTGTTGAGTAGGAGTTGGGCAATTTTCTGTCTCACCATTTCCGAGATTTGGCAATTTTTCTGAACGAGAGTTGTTTCAGCTACAGTGACTTTCCGACAGGACTTGCATTGAAATCGTCTCTTTTTCAAATGAATGAGGCTAGGGAAACCACCAATCTCGATAAAAGGGATTTTAGAAGGCTTTTGGAAGTCGTATTTGATTTGTTTTCCTTTACAGTGTTTACATTTAGGTGGGTGATAATCAAGTGTAGCGAAGACTTCGATATGGGTATCGTGCTGAATGGCTTTATTTAAGGTGATGTTTTTGTCTTTTATTCCGATGAGTAATGTGGTATGATTGATGTGTTCCATAAGATACTTTCTAATGAGTTGTTTAGGCGCTTTTCATTATAAATCTTATGGGACTTTTTTGATACTCAAAAAGCCCTATAATCTCCACAGTGGGATTTACCCACTACAGAAATTATAGAGCCAGAAAAAACACTTTTGTTCACTAGCAGAAACTAGAGAGCAGAAGTGTTTTTCTGTTCAGATTTACCCAAAACTGGGAAATATGGGGATAAGAATAGAGATGGCTTAGGAAGCCCCTTTTTGTGTGTAGACAGTACGATGAACTTATAACAAATAGTGAGCCTTTTTAGCAATCATTGCGACCCGTTTGTCAAAAGCCTCTTTTCGGATATCTACAATTGTCTGATAGATGAGACGCTGTTGGCTAACATGCAAATCTAAGGCAATCGTCAAAAAGTGATGTTTCCCTTTGGGATACTGCTTTTTAACGTAAGGCAGGTATTCTTTCGTTGTAATAATAATCAATGGCTCTGTCAAATGCTCCTCTGAAGGAGGAGGACTAATTAGAATATTGTATCCTGTAACAGAGGCAACTTTGTCAGTAAAATTCCGTAAAATAATGGACTTTATTAAGTTTACATCTGCTTGATTATTTAAAATGATAAAAATCGGGATAGCAGGTAGTGAGGAAAAGATGGTTTCTGTCAAGTAGAGTGAGAAAAGGTACAGCCGATGCTGGTCGATAACTCCTTCAATCTTCTGCTCAGTCATCCACTCTTGAACAATTGCTTTCGAAATATGATACAGTGGCTTGTCGCTTTCAATCCCATAATGTTCGTAATAATTATAATAGGGAACTAGATTTTGTAAACCAAACAAAAACGTTCTTGTTAAGAAAGTCAGTGCTGTTAAAAAAGAAAGAGAATTCGAAATGTCATTTCCTAAGATATTCTTGAACTTGGATAGTAGATGCTTTCCTCTTGTATGCTGAAGAATCAGTTGAATAGTATGAGTCTTTTTTTCTTGATTCCATTTGTCCTTGGAAAACGAAGAATTAGCAGAACAATAAACCAAAAAGATATAATCCAGTTCTTCCTGAGTAAAAGTCATGTTGGCATGTGGCTCTAAGTAAGTTTGGCAATGTTCCATCAAAATCGGATACATAAAGAGGTTTTTTAATTTTTCAAACTCTTTGGACTCAGGGAACTCAAGTGGAAATTCCCGACGTTTCCAAGTGAGTGCCACTAGTATGCTAAAATGAACATACTCGTCAGGTGTGATTTCTAACAGTTCATGACTGAGTTGAGAATTAGACTGCACAATCATATGTGTGACCCAATCCATACTTCCATCATTCAAATCATAAATCTCAATACCAAAATGAAACTGGAGGAGTGCAATTAAAAAACGAATGCGATATTCAGGACCAACTACTTGATTTTTCACAAGGTCCAAACCTACTGAACGTAGTAACAAGCCACACTTTTGTCGTACGCGGTAGCCTGTTGCGATGGAAATATACTCTTTTTGTGTAAATTCGTTAAAGCTTTGATTACCTTGTAGTAGAAAGAAGCGGAGTATTTTTAAAATAGTTGATTGGTTATAAAGCTGATGGAAGTAATAATTCGTTTGATGAGAATGGTGTTCGATTAATTGAACTTGTTGCGTATCTAAATTAAATGTCAACTCTTCCTCGAATGTTTCTTGTAATTCCTGCAAAATGCTTAGGAGACTTTTAGATTGTAATGAAGTTAAAGTAGACAGTTCATCTAGTTCAATAGACCGAATATCCAATAATATATTTAAAATGGTAATTTTATCTGTAATTCTTTTTTCAATGTATTTGTTTAGCATAGTTACCGAATCTTAGTTGCATATAGATAATTTTAATTATTATAATACAAAAGAAACTAATTGTCTTGTCAAAAAGGTTGTGGAATTTCCGACTTTATTGATAAAACAGCATGTAATAAAAGGCATTTTAAAGATAGTAATGAGTATTGGTGGAGTTTTATGGCTTATTTTTTTTATTAGAAAATATTTTTTTATCAAATATTGTCGTTCTATAAAAAAATATGTGATAAAAATATCTATTGTGATGGAAGTTGTTTTAATTTATACTAGGATAGTTAATAGTAATACTATACTATACTATATTGTATACAAGTGTGTCATTGCCAGGTTGAGAAGATAGCTATAACGCACTTTTATACGCTTTTGCTACGTTTGTTAGTGAACGGATTAACTCAGTGAGATAAATTTTATCAGAACATAAGTAATCCGTTTCTTCGTGTATACAGATTGAAAGTACCTATGAATCATAGAAGGATTAACTTGTTCTATGAATAATGCTTAACAGGGAGACACACATGAAAAAAGTAAGAAAGATATTTCAGAAGGCAGTTGCAGGACTGTGCTGTATATCTCAGTTGACAGCTTTTTCTTCGATAGTTGCTTTAGCAGAAACGCCTGAAACCAGTCCAGCGATAGGAAAAGTAGTGATTAAGGAGACAGGCGAAGGAGGAGCGCTTCTAGGAGATGCCGTCTTTGAGTTGAAAAACAATACGGATGGCACAACTGTTTCGCAAAGGACAGAGGCGCAAACAGGAGAAGCGATATTTTCAAACATAAAACCTGGGACATACACCTTGACAGAAGCCCAACCTCCAGTTGGTTATAAACCCTCTACTAAACAATGGACTGTTGAAGTTGAGAAGAATGGTCGGACGACTGTCCAAGGTGAACAGGTAGAAAATCGAGAAGAGGCTCTATCTGACCAGTATCCACAAACAGGGACTTATCCAGATGTTCAAACACCTTATCAGATTATTAAGGTAGATGGTTCGGAAAAAAACGGACAGCACAAGGCGTTGAATCCGAATCCATATGAACGTGTGATTCCAGAAGGTACACTTTCAAAGAGAATTTATCAAGTGAATAATTTGGATGATAACCAATATGGAATCGAATTGACGGTTAGTGGGAAAACAGTGTATGAACGAAAAGATAAGTCTGTGCCGCTGGATGTCGTTATCTTGCTCGATAACTCAAATAGTATGAGTAACATTCGAAACAAGAATGCTCGACGTGCGGAAAGAGCTGGTGAGGCGACACGTTCTCTTATTGATAAAATTACATCTGATCCAGAAAATAGGGTAGCGCTTGTGACTTATGCTTCCACTATCTTTGATGGGACCGAGTTTACAGTAGAAAAAGGGGTAGCAGATAAAAACGGAAAACGATTGAATGATTCTCTTTTTTGGAATTATGATCAGACGAGTTTTACAACCAATACCAAAGATTATAGTTATTTAAAGCTGACTAATGATAAGAATGACATTGTAGAATTAAAAAATAAGGTACCTACCGAGGCAGAAGATCATGATGGAAATAGATTGATGTACCAATTCGGTGCCACTTTTACTCAGAAAGCTTTGATGAAGGCAGATGAGATTTTGACACAACAAGCGAGACAAAATAGTCAAAAAGTCATTTTCCATATTACGGATGGTGTCCCAACTATGTCGTATCCGATTAATTTTAATCATGCTACGTTTGCTCCATCATATCAAAATCAACTAAATGCATTTTTTAGTAAATCTCCTAATAAAGATGGAATACTATTAAGTGATTTTATTACGCAAGCAACTAGTGGAGAACATACAATTGTACGCGGAGATGGGCAAAGTTACCAGATGTTTACAGATAAGACAGTTTATGAAAAAGGTGCTCCTGCAGCTTTCCCAGTTAAACCTGAAAAATATTCTGAAATGAAGGCGGTTGGTTATGCAGTTATAGGCGATCCAATTAATGGTGGATATATTTGGCTTAATTGGAGAGAGAGTATTCTGGCTTATCCGTTTAATTCTAATACTGCTAAAATTACCAATCATGGTGCCCCTACAAGATGGTACTATAACGGGAATATTGCTCCTGATGGGTATGATGTCTTTACGGTAGGTATTGGTATTAACGGAGATCCTGGTACGGATGAAGCAACGGCTACTAGTTTTATGCAAAGTATTTCTAGTAAACCTGAAAACTATACCAATGTTACTGACACGACAAAAATATTGGAACAGTTGAATCGTTATTTCCACACCATCGTAACTGAAAAGAAATCAATTGAGAATGGTACGATTACAGATCCGATGGGTGAGTTAATTGATTTGCAATTGGGCACAGATGGAAGATTTGATCCAGCAGATTACACTTTAACTGCAAACGATGGTAGTCGCTTGGAGAATGGACAAGCTGTAGGTGGTCCACAAAATGATGGTGGCTTGCTAAAAAATGCAAAAGTGTTCTATGATACGACTGAGAAAAGGATTCGTGTAACAGGTTTGTACCTTGGAACGGGTGAAAAAGTTACATTGACTTATAATGTTCGCTTGAATGACCAATTTGTAAGCAATAAATTCTATGACACGAATGGTCGAACAACCCTACACCCTAAGGAAGTAGAAAAGAACACAGTGCGCGACTTCCCGATTCCTAAGATTCGTGATGTGCGAAAATATCCAGCAATTACGATTGCAAAAGAGAAAAAACTTGGTGAAATTGAGTTTATTAAGATCAATAAGAATGATAAAAAACCACTGAGAGATGCGGTCTTTAGTCTTCAAAAACAACATCCGGATTATCCAGATATTTATGGAGCTATTGATCAAAATGGCACTTATCAAAATGTGAGAACAGGTGAAGATGGTAAGTTGACCTTTAAAAATCTGTCAGATGGGAAATATCGATTATTTGAAAATTCTGAACCAGCTGGTTATAAACCCGTTCAAAATAAGCCTATCGTTGCCTTCCAAATAGTAAATGGAGAAGTCAGAGATGTGACTTCAATCGTTCCACAAGATATACCAGCGGGTTACGAGTTTACGAATGATAAGCACTATATTACCAATGAACCTATTCCTCCAAAGAGAGAATATCCTCGAACTGGTGGTATCGGAATGTTGCCATTCTATCTGATAGGTTGCATGATGATGGGAGGAGTTCTATTATACACACGGAAACATCCGTAAAGTGTAGAAATGATAATATCTATGTTCTGAACAATACTTTTAAGAAGTAGCACTCAAGAAGAGATTTAAGTTTACTTGGTGAAACCAGTTTTCTTCGCCAAGTAAACCACCATTGAAAGGGGAGATGTTTTCGAAAACTTGCACAGAAAAAGGATTATTATTGTCATGTGTAATTCATTACATTGCTCACAGTTGATTTTAAGAGATAAATAAGGAGAAATCATGAAATCAATCAACAAATTTTTAACAATGCTTGCTGCCTTATTATTGACAGCGAGTAGCCTGTTTTCAGCTGCAACAGTTTTTGCGGCTGGGACGACAACAACATCTGTTACCGTTCATAAACTATTGGCAACAGATGGGGATATGGATAAAATTGCAAATGAGTTAGAAACAGGTAACTATGCTGGTAATAAAGTGGGTGTTCTACCTGCAAATGCAAAAGAAATTGCCGGTGTTATGTTCGTTTGGACAAATACTAATAATGAAATTATTGATGAAAATGGCCAAACTCTAGGAGTGAATATTGATCCACAAACATTTAAACTCTCAGGGGCAATGCCGGCAACTGCAATGAAAAAATTAACAGAAGCTGAAGGAGCTAAATTTAACACGGCAAATTTACCAGCTGCTAAGTATAAAATTTATGAAATTCACAGTTTATCAACTTATGTCGGTGAAGATGGAGCAACCTTAACAGGTTCTAAAGCAGTTCCAATTGAAATTGAATTACCATTGAACGATGTTGTGGATGCGCATGTGTATCCAAAAAATACAGAAGCAAAGCCAAAAATTGATAAAGATTTCAAAGGTAAAGCAAATCCAGATACACCACGTGTAGATAAAGATACACCTGTGAACCACCAAGTTGGAGATGTTGTAGAGTACGAAATTGTTACAAAAATTCCAGCACTTGCTAATTATGCAACAGCAAACTGGAGCGATAGAATGACTGAAGGTTTGGCATTCAACAAAGGTACAGTGAAAGTAACTGTTGATGATGTTGCACTTGAAGCAGGTGATTATGCTCTAACAGAAGTAGCAACTGGTTTTGATTTGAAATTAACAGATGCTGGTTTAGCTAAAGTGAATGACCAAAACGCTGAAAAAACTGTGAAAATCACTTATTCGGCAACATTGAATGACAAAGCAATTGTAGAAGTACCAGAATCTAATGATGTAACATTTAACTATGGTAATAATCCAGATCACGGGAATACTCCAAAGCCGAATAAGCCAAATGAAAACGGCGATTTGACATTGACCAAGACATGGGTTGATGCTACAGGTGCACCAATTCCGGCTGGAGCTGAAGCAACGTTCGATTTGGTTAATGCTCAGACTGGTAAAGTTGTACAAACTGTAACTTTGACAACAGACAAAAATACAGTTACTGTTAACGGATTGGATAAAAATACAGAATATAAATTCGTTGAACGTAGTATAAAAGGGTATTCAGCAGATTATCAAGAAATCACTACAGCTGGAGAAATTGCTGTCAAGAACTGGAAAGACGAAAATCCAAAACCACTTGATCCAACAGAGCCAAAAGTTGTTACATATGGTAAAAAGTTTGTCAAAGTTAATGATAAAGATAATCGTTTAGCTGGGGCAGAATTTGTAATTGCAAATGCTGATAATGCTGGTCAATATTTAGCACGTAAAGCAGATAAAGTGAGTCAAGAAGAGAAGCAGTTGGTTGTTACAACAAAGGATGCTTTAGATAGAGCAGTTGCTGCTTATAACGCTCTTACTGCACAACAACAAACTCAGCAAGAAAAAGAGAAAGTTGACAAAGCTCAAGCTGCTTATAATGCTGCTGTGATTGCTGCCAACAATGCATTTGAATGGGTGGCAGATAAGGACAATGAAAATGTTGTGAAATTAGTTTCTGATGCACAAGGTCGCTTTGAAATTACAGGCCTTCTTGCAGGTACATATTACTTAGAAGAAACAAAACAGCCTGCTGGTTATGCATTACTAACTAGCCGTCAGAAATTTGAAGTCACTGCAACTTCTTATTCAGCGACTGGACAAGGCATTGAGTATACTGCTGGTTCAGGTAAAGATGACGCTACAAAAGTAGTCAACAAAAAAATCACGATCCCACAAACGGGTGGTATTGGTACAATTATCTTTGCTGTAGCAGGGGCTGTGATTATGGGTATTGCAGTGTACGCATATGTTAAAAACAACAAAGATGAGGATCAACTTGCTTAAGTAAGAGAGAAAGGAGCCATTGATGACAATGCAGAAAATGCAGAAAATGATTAGTCGTATCTTCTTTGTTATGGCTCTGTGTTTTTCTCTTGTATGGGGTGCACATGCAGTCCAAGCGCAAGAAGATCACACGTTGGTCTTGCAATTGGAGAACTATCAGGAGGTGGTTAGTCAATTGCCATCTCGTGATGGTCATCGGTTGCAGGTATGGAAGTTGGATGATTCGTATTCCTATGATAATCGGGTGCAAATTGTGAGAGACTTGCATTCGTGGGATGAGAATAAACTTTCTTCTTTCAAAAAGACTTCGTTTGAGATGACCTTCCTTGAGAATCAGATTGAAGTATCTCATATTCCAAATGGTCTTTACTATGTTCGCTCTATTATCCAGACGGATGCGGTTTCTTATCCAGCTGAATTTCTTTTTGAAATGACAGATCAGACGGTAGAGCCTTTGGTCATTGTAGCGAAAAAAGCAGATACGGTGACAACAAAGGTGAAGCTGATAAAGGTGGATCAAGACCACAATCGCTTGGAGGGTGTCGGCTTTAAATTGGTATCAGTAGCAAGAGATGGTTCTGAAAAAGAGGTTCCCTTGATTGGAGAATACCGTTACAGTTCTTCTGGTCAAGTAGGGAGAACTCTCTATACTGATAAAAATGGAGAGATTGTTGTGACAAATCTTCCTCTTGGGACCTATCGTTTCAAGGAGGTGGAGCCACTGGCAGGCTATACTGTTACGACGATGGATACGGATGTCCAGTTGGTAGATCATCAGCTGGTGACGATTACGGTTGTCAATCAGAAATTACCACGTGGCAATGTTGACTTTATGAAGGTGGATGGTAGGACCAATACCTCTCTTCAAGGGGCAATGTTCAAAGTCATGAAAGAAGAAAACGGACACTATACTCCTGTTCTTCAAAATGGTAAGGAAGTAGTTGTGGCATCAGGGAAAGATGGTCGTTTCCGAGTGGAAGGTCTAGAGTATGGGACATACTATTTATGGGAGCTCCAAGCTCCAACTGGTTATGTTCAATTAACATCGCCTGTTTCCTTTACAATCGGGAAAGATACTCGTAAGGAACTGGTAACAGTGGTTAAAAATAACAAGCGACCACGGATTGATGTGCCAGATACAGGGGAAGAAACCTTGTATATCTTGATGCTTGTTGCCATTTTGTTGTTTGGTAGTGGCTATTATCTTACGAAAAAAACAAATAACTGATATTCAATGTACATCATTATGAAAAAGATAGCAGGCTGAAGGGAAGACCAGAGTACTCTGAGGTGATGTTAATCAGGAATCATGGTGATTTGGCATGAATCATAATAACGGATATGAGGCTGGGCAGATTGTGCCAGCCTCATTGTGGGTTATTGTTTGTAAAACGATAGGACTGGTCTGGTAATCATTTTAGGAATGGACAGGACTGGGATTCTGATTTAAAATGGATGGTGAATCAGAAAGAAATGAGATTTTCTCGTTTCTCTTAGCAGATAGGATTGTCTGTTAGGAAAAGCGATAAAATGATGAGTTTGAAGTTAAAGGAATGCTGATAAAAAATGGCAAAAACAAAAAAGCAAAAACGAAACAATCTCCTATTAGGAGTGGTATTTTTCATTGGAATGGCGGTAATGGCGTATCCGCTGGTGTCTCGCTTGTATTATCGAGTGGAATCAAATCAACAAATTGCTGACTTTGATAAGGAAAAAGCAACGTTGGATGAGGCTGACATTGATGAACGAATGAAATTGGCACAAGACTTCAATGACTCTTTGAATAATGTAGTGAGTGGCGATCCTTGGTCGGAAGAAATGAAGAAAAAAGGGCGAGCAGAGTATGCACGCATGTTAGAAATCCATGAGCGGATGGGGCATGTGGAAATCCCTGCTATTGATGTAGATTTGCCGGTTTATGCTGGTACTGCTGAAGAGGTATTGCAGCAAGGCGCTGGACATCTAGAGGGAACTTCTCTACCGATCGGAGGCAATTCGACCCATGCGGTGATTACGGCACATACAGGTTTGCCAACGGCTAAGATGTTTACGGATTTGACCAAACTTAAAGTTGGGGATAAGTTTTATGTGCACAATATCAAGGAAGTGATGGCCTATCAAGTGGATCAAGTAAAGGTGATTGAGCCGACGAACTTTGATGATTTATTGATTGTACCAGGTCATGATTATGTGACCTTGCTGACCTGTACGCCATACATGATCAATACCCATCGTCTATTGGTTCGGGGGCATCGGATACCGTACGTAGCAGAGGTTGAGGAAGAATTTATTGCGGCAAACAAACTCAGTCATCTCTATCGCTACCTGTTTTATGTGGCAGTTGGTTTGATTGTGATTCTTTTATGGATTATTCGACGCTTGCGCAAGAAGAAACGGCAATCAGAAAGAGCTTTGAAAGCATTGAAGGAAGCTACTAAGGAAGTGAAGGTAGAGGATGAGTAAGAGTAGATATTCACGGAAAAAGAGCGTGAAAAAGAAGAAAAATCCGTTCATTCTTCTTCTGATTTTTTTGGTGGGGCTTGCCGTTGCGATGTATCCCTTGGTGTCTCGTTATTATTATCGTATTGAGTCAAACGAGGTTATTAAAGAGTTTGATGAGACGGTTTCCCAGATGGATAAGGCGGAACTTGAGGAGCGTTGGCGCTTGGCTCAAGCCTTCAATGCGACCTTGAAACCATCTGAAATCCTCGATCCTTTTACAGATCAGGAAAAGAAACAGGGAGTTTCAGAATATGCTAACATGCTAAAAGTTCATGAGCGTATCGGATATGTAGAAATTCCTGCGATTGAACAGGAAATCCCCATGTATGTTGGCACAAGTGAAGACATTCTTCAGAAAGGGGCAGGGCTGTTAGAAGGGGCTTCGCTGCCTGTTGGAGGTGAAAATACCCATACAGTGATCACTGCTCACAGAGGATTGCCAACGGCAGAATTGTTCAGTCAATTGGATAAGATGAAGAAAGGGGATATCTTTTATCTTCACGTTTTAGACCAGGTTTTGGCCTATCAAGTGGATCAGATAGTGACGGTGGAGCCGAATGATTTTGAGCCTGTTCTGATTCAACATGGACAAGATTATGCGACTTTACTGACTTGTACGCCATACATGATTAACAGCCACCGTTTGTTGGTACGTGGGAAACGGATTCCATATACAGCGCCGATTGCTGAGCGGAATCGAGCGGTGAGAGAGCGTGGGCAATTCTGGTTGTGGTTATTACTAGGAGCGATGGCGGTCATCCTTCTCTTGCTGTATCGCGTGTATCGTAATCGACGGATTGTCAAAGGACTAGAAAAGCAATTGGAGGGGCGTCATGTCAAGGACTAAACTACGAGCCTTATTGGGATACTTGTTGATGTTGGTAGCCTGTTTGATTCCTATTTATTGTTTTGGACAGATGGTGTTGCAGTCTCTTGGACAGGTGAAAGGTCATGCTACATTTGTGAAATCCATGACAACTGAAATGTACCAAGAACAACAGAACCATTCTCTCGCCTACAATCAACGCTTGGCTTCGCAAAATCGCATTGTAGATCCTTTTTTGGCGGAGGGATATGAGGTCAATTACCAAGTGTCTGACGACCCTGATGCAGTCTATGGTTACTTGTCTATTCCAAGTTTGGAAATCATGGAGCCGGTTTATTTGGGAGCAGATTATCATCATTTAGGGATGGGCTTGGCTCATGTGGATGGTACACCGCTGCCTCTGGATGGTACAGGGATTCGCTCAGTGATTGCTGGGCACCGTGCAGAGCCAAGCCATGTCTTTTTCCGCCATTTGGATCAGCTAAAAGTTGGAGATGCTCTTTATTATGATAATGGCCAGGAAATTGTAGAATATCAGATGATGGACACAGAGATTATTTTACCGTCGGAATGGGAAAAATTAGAATCGGTTAGCTCTAAAAATATCATGACCTTGATAACCTGCGATCCGATTCCTACCTTTAATAAACGCTTATTAGTGAATTTTGAACGAGTCGCTGTTTATCAAAAATCAGATCCACAAACAGCTGCAGTTGCGAGGGTTGCTTTTACGAAAGAAGGACAATCTGTATCGCGTGTTGCAACCTCTCAATGGTTGTACCGTGGGCTAGTGGTACTGGCATTTCTGGGAATCCTGTTTGTTTTGTGGAAGCTAGCACGTTTACTACGAGGGAAATAAAAAGAAATGAAAGGAAAGCTAAGGCTGTTCCTTTTTCCGGCTCTTTGTCAACTGTAGTGGGTTGAAGTCAGCTAAGCTCGAGAAAGGACAAAT